>OLGD01000022.1_pt1 | contig 271112 bp, 239 predicted proteins | sample 1605311 | NCBI WGS metagenome assembly OLGD01 (sample SAMEA3888917, study PRJEB22519) | human gut metagenome | biome: human gut; feature: human-associated habitat; material: faeces | place: Denmark | collected 2010
CGCTCCCCGGTTCTGAAATGGCTCCGCTGGCATATAGCAGGCTCTCCGTCAAGGTCGTCTTTCCAGCGTCTACATGGGCAAGAATTCCAATATTGATTATTTTCATGTGATTGTCCTCCCTTTACTGCCCCGAAGGGCATAAAAATCCCCAGCAGTAAAATACTTTTACCACTGGGGATTATAATTTGCGGACATACACATATACAGCATACACCTATTTGTGATTGCTGTTTTTTGAATATGTCAAAATTGATAAGGCAAAAGTATTCTTAAATTGGGTACAAAAAACCAAGCCCCCACAAAAGGGACTATCATAATCCTTTGTTCCCACTATTTGATTATAGTTTTATTTAAGAATACCTTGCCGCATATTTTTTTACTCCTTTTCTGGAATGAAACTATTATATCACATCAGCTTTAGGAAAGCAAGTACCTAAAAGAAATTTTTCTTCCTCTTATATGTTAACAATCATACCGGCTTCTTGGCGTTCAGAATAGTTTCTGCTGTTTGCTGTGGTGTTTGGTTGGAATTGTCCAACCAAAAGCTGATCCGGGGTGTTGTCTGCATTTTACTAAATACAAATTCAATGTATACAGAAAGATATAAGGAGTGGGAGGGATTCCGCCGTAGTTGGCATTGTAGGAAAATCCAAAAGTTTAGATTTTCCCACAATGCTTATCTTTTGGTCTTTGGTTCGGAATAGTGTAGTGCTGGCGGTCTATCTCTTGTTTTCGGTTGCTTGCTTCTTTACCGTACATGAGCATTATCATGAGGATTGTCGGGTTCGGCTACAACTTCAAAATATGTGCCAACTGACAGTTTCTCTAAAACAGCTTTGTCGCAATAGGAAGAACCTGCGATGAACATTCGCTTACGGATATACTGATCTTTTTCGTGTTTCGGCTTGGATTTCGGAGTGTTATCATCAAGCTCCTTAACCTCTGGTTCCGGTATGGTTACGGGCTTTATAGGATCATGACTGTACGCAGTTGATGTGAACGCAACTGTCTGACTGGGCTTTTCTTCTTCTAAAGGTGTGACCGTTGGAGCATATGTGATTTTCGGTTTTTCAGTTGTCGAAGTGTTTTGTGACTTTGCAGTCGTGCTTCTTCCTGACGGGGACGATTTTTTCGATGTATTGCCGGAAGTGTGATGTTTTGGTCTTGTATTGGCGTTTGCCGATTCTGATGTGGCTACTGAAAAACCGCTTTCACAAGCAGGAGATGTACAAGCATTGCCGGATGTACTCCTGTTCGAGCTTCCGTTGCTATAACTTGTTGACGAGGACGATCCTGTGGCTGTCGATTCCGCACGAGCTTTTCGAGCGGACTTGATCTTATGTGCTTTTATACCGGCTCGTGTTGCATCCACGGGTGCCGCAAAAACGCTCGCAACCGATGCAACAAGCATTGCACAAAAAAGCGAAAGCCGTGACGGTTTGTAACCAAGCAGACGAGGAATACTGATGGATGTACGGTGATACCAGATGTATATAGTATATTATAACATCGTTTGAACGAAATTGCAATGCGTTTCAACGAATTTTTTTGAGTTTTTTCTTGGGTTCAAAAACATGTTCCTCAACTTATTTATTCTACTGTGGTTAGTAGTACAAATTATGTTTCATTCGCGGTTCTTTCTCTTTGGTTACAGCGATTAAGAAATAACGGGGCGTCACGACATTCGCCCCGTTATTCTGAGAAGTCAAATTTGCTTTTCCGGGTTTTTCTTTTGCTCACTATGAAGAACCGCTCGACCGCCATGTCGTGCGTTTTTCTCACTCTCCGGGTAGTTCTTTTCGCCGAGAATCTGCTCAACCGAATAACTTCCGGGAGGTATTTCTTCCTCTCCCTTTTTGTCGGGTGAATATTTCTCGTACACCGACCGCATCAGCGTATCCTTACTTGCGTAATGAATGTCCTTATTGTCCCGCAGTGGCACAACATATGGCTTATCCTCAAACCGGATCCCCCATTTGAAGAAAAGCTTCAGTTTTACCTTGATCGGATTGAAGCCTGTCTTGGTTACAATGAACGTACCTTTCGGAAGAGTTTTCAGTTCGTCTGCTGTCATAAGCGGTCGCTCGATCATTTGCAGGGAACGGGACGGATCGTTTTTGCTCTGACTCACGCTTCCCGACATGACGGTTCGAGTACCTAATGACTTGGACAGTACCTGTGCCGTTTCAGAGTTCGGGGCGAAGCCGCCAAACACCGTGAGCTGTGTGTTATCCACAATGATCTCCGCTCCTTCCTTGCCGTAGTTCTTTTCGAGCTGTGCCAAGGACTGAATGATCGGAACAATAGATACCCGGCGTGAGCGGGATGCCGAGAACATCATCTCTGCGGACTCGATCTTGGGGAGCGTGCCGAACTCATCGCAGTAGAATACCACACGATTCTTCAACTTTCCGCCGTTTTCATCAGCCACGGCGAGTATCTCTCGGTACAACTGCTGAATGATCAGGCTGACCATGAAGTATTTGGACGAGTCTTCTTCGGGCATGATGATGAAGATCGCAGACTTTTCGGAACAGAACTTTTCGGCGTCGATCTCCGTGTCATTGCACAGGATGGTTTCAAGTTCCGAATCGAGGAACGCATTCAGTCGGGACAGTGCGGTTGACATGACGGACGACATGGACTGTTCCGAGGTATTCAAGGCAGCACCGGCAAACCATTTGGCTTTGTGATCGTCGGGCAGAAGTGCCATCAAAGAATGGAACTGATTCTTCTGTTGCTTGTTGTTACTCGGGGCAAGTAATTCCTGAATAATCTTGAACACAGATACGATGTGTCTTTCCTCGGGCTTGCAGAACTCTGCAACGAGGAGGATGGATGCGGTCAAAACTCCTTCAGCTGCATCGTAGAAGTATGCGTTCTGACCGAAGGAGCCAGCATCCATTCCTGACAGGATTATCGTCTTGGCGATGATCTTTGCATACTTTTCTGCTTTAGCTTTGAAGGCAATCATTTCGGGATGCTCGGCATATAAGTCCATATACTTGTTGACAAGGTGTAGCAGATTGTTGCCGTGAGACCGCATGGGATTCCGCAGGTCAATGACGGAAATGTGGTATCCGTAATACTTGGAGGCGATGGAGCCATAATTACGCATGATATCGCCCTTGGTATCGGTCGACAGGAAGGACATTCCCGAAGCACAGGCGTATTCGATATTGGGATAGAGCCAGTATGCGGTTTTACCGACACCTGCCGCACCGATCATCATACAGTGCACATCTCCTGTATCGACAAGTCCAACCGTATTTTTACCAATGGTTTCACATCCTACGACGATGCCTTGCTCCTTCGGTCGGATTTTTTCGTCTGTTCTCCATTTGTCAGGCTCATACGGAATGTGCTTGTAGGTTTCCTTGATCTCTTTCTTGGTCGCCCATCTTGCCGTTCCGTGCTGACCTTGTCCGACGGTTTTGTTTCGGATGCTGTTCAATCCGTAGAGGTGTGAGGCAAGAGAGATAAATATAAAAAGACCGCCCATGATGGCGGCAACAACGATTAAAACTTCAATCCCACCGATATTAAACAACTCCTTTCTTCCGCTTTTCGTATTTTTCAAGAGCTTTCCTGGCGTTCATCCTCGCTGTTGCCATAGCGATCTGCTTTTCAAAGTATGCTTCTTCGATGGGCTTGATCGGTTTTAAGGTGTATAAGAGGCTTCCGTTGTGTGTCCGTCCGTCACGGGTTTTGACCGTGGTCGGCTCGGTATGAATGAAGCCCTTGCGTTCAAGACTGGACACATACTTGGCAACGGTATTGTCACTCATACCGACAGCCCTGCCTATTGTGGCGTAACTCGGATGACACTGAAAGGTGTCCCGTTCCTCGCAGTACATCAGAAACGCATACACGGCGATCTCACCTGCTGACAGATCCATTCGGAAGACCGCCTTGGGCAACGGAAAATAATCGCCGGGGTTATCACGTTTTTTGGAATCATAGTATCTCAATCGTGTACCTCGTGCGTGCAAATAGTTTTTTGTTTTTCATATTGATCCTTTCTGACTTACATAGTCATGTCAAGTGGAGATTCCGGTTCGTTCGGTTGTATACCGGATGCAGGGATTGCTTCCTGCCCATTCAGAGCCTTCAAGTCCTCATCCCAGTCCTTGTTCTGCGGAGGCACTCTCCATATTGTGTAGTCGCCAAGAGCGTGAACGGAATCGGCAATTCTTTTGCAACCAAGCAGACCTGCGTTGTCATTGTCGAGACAAAGGTATACGGTCTTGAGGTGAGGATTGTCTTTCAGCATTTGGAGAGCTGCACGCTCTGACGTGGAGCAGAGTGCGACATAGGAGTGATTCTCCCAGCCTTGTTTGTGCATTGAAATATACGCAAGCATATCGATCGGTGCTTCGAATACGAAAAGATATTCGGAAGTCCCTGTGAAATGAAAGCTGTATTCAGCGATACTGTTGTCCACATTGCCTTTGAAATCCGATTTTGCAGAGGTTGCTCGCTTTTGTGCGTGGACGGGTATTCCTTCAGAATTTTTTCCAACGAAGACAGCATTATGGTAATCCGCATCTTCATAGATGAGTCCGTCCTTAACAAAACGATTGAGAACCTGACGGTCGATCAGTCTTTCGTGTATCAGATACCCGTAGACTCTGTGCATATCCGAATGTTTTTCGGGAAGTTCAAAAGGTTTCTTAGGCTTTATACTCGGTGGCTTCCTCTCGCCGATTACTTCTTCACCTGCGTTGTTGCCAAGCAAACTTCGGACGGCATCGGGATAGGATAAGCCGAAATACTTTTGCACGAAGCCTATCGCTCCACCGCCAACCAGTTCATATTGACTGTACCACTCACTGCCGTGAATGGAGACTTTGCCGGACGGGGCTTCCCAGACATATTCCCGTCCGGCTCTCTTGACTGACTCGCCGTGGGCGGTCAGATAGTCGACGAGACTAACCGCATTCGCCGACTCTTTTTCTTGTTCGGTTAACTTTATATAGGGCAAGGCGACTCCTTTCGTTTTTAATCATATAGAATTTCCGCATTCCTTTTGGCTTCATCCTCACGGCGAATGCGTTTGTCGACAGCGTGCGTGTAGATAGTTCGTCTGTTCTCATCGTCAAGTTTATCCCGAAAAATACCGCAAAGATTTTTGAAAAGCCGGGTGACTGCAGTAGCACCCACTCTGTGCTTCTCTGAAGACAATTGCTTTGAAGAATACTGCTTTTTCTCCCCGTCCTGATTCAGATTAAGGGCTTCTTTGATGATTGCGTTTTTGATCGATTTGAATTCTTGGTTATCCGAAAGCGGTTTCATGATCGGTCTATGGGAAGAATACATCCCAAGTATTCTGAATTTGTAATCATACCAAAGGTCATAGAGTTCTCTGATGGTTTCATCTTTCGCAAGCTCGTCGACGATAGAATCGACAATATCCTTGATGTCCCGGCTCAGATAACCGTATACCTTCTTGCCCTTGGCCGTCTTCAACTTATCTGAAAGGAGAGTTAGTTTCTGTTCGATCACCACATTGTCTATCTCTTTTCTGTCCGCTTCCGCAAGGATTTCTTTCAGCAATTCGCTAAATCTTTCTTTCAGCTTCTGACGGATCTCGGTCTGATCTTCGTACAGACTCTGAAGATCCTGTGCGAAAATATCTTGTGCAAAGCAAGACCGGAGATTATCAATTCCAGCCTTCGTGATATAACCTTCTTTGGGATTCGTTGAGTACACGATGATATGCACATGAGGATGATTTCCTTCGTTGTGAAAGGCACCGTACCATTTCAAGTTTTCAACGGGAATCCGCATGTTGGAGGCGATCTGACAAACCTGACTGCCTATCATAGACTTCCATCGGGCGGCATTGTCGAACCCCAATCGTTCGGCATCTTCCCGCTTGAGAGAAGCGATGATCGTCCACACATTTCCTTGATGGTTATTGAGTTCTTCTGATACTTTTGACAACACAATAGGTTCGTCTCCGGATGAGAAAAGACCGTGAGAGCCGATCCGCTCGGCTCTCGGTCGGGTGGCAATATAATCTGCATAGGTCGGTGAATTGATAATTGACGAGAGATTGTCCTCTATGGTTGCCGAAATATAATCGGTTGCATTGCCGACGGTAGGTGATTCTTTGTATGCTGAATATTCATTCGTGCCGAGGCTGCTTGGAAAATCTTTTGTGAGTTTTTCGATCAGTTCTTCTTGCTTGTCTGTGGCTTTCAGCGTGAGCTTATGGGAATCATCCTTTTCCACACCGTCACGGGTTGCAATATAGCGGGCATATCCGCCTCGGGAATTTGGATGATTTGGTTTGAAATAGTTCACCTTGAATATGAGTTTTGCCATTCAACTGCTTCCTCAAAGGTGAGCGTACCGTTCAGACGTTTCACTTCATTGATGCATTCAGCACGAAGGTCAGCGATCTGATGCGGAGGAAACTTCCGCTCACCGGCAATAATATTTGCAAGCATACTGAGTTCAACTGCGATCTTGAAAAGCAATCTGCCTTGCCGGTTATCGCTCTCTTTCGTGATATCTTTCAGCGTTGAAGTAATGATATTCGGAACGATATACGAGCAATTTTCCATGGCAAGATACTCAACATAGAACCGAATTGCTTTTTCAATAAATTCACTTTGGCTCTTACAATCTGCTTGCTCGCGGTATTGTTTTGTGAGATCAAGTGTAGATTCTTTGATCCACAAAGCAAATTTTCTTTTCTGCTCTTTGCTGTTTGCTTCGATTTTTTCTTCATTTTTCATTTGTGCAATATACCTCAAAAATAGCCATTACCCATACTGCCGACACCCAAATACTCTTGAAATCATTAGAGACTTTTCAAAATAGGGGGATACAAACCGCAAAACCGACCCGGAGAGAGAAAAACCGACCCGGTAAAGACGACTTTTTCACATCTCCCGAATGTTCGTTTTTTCTCTTGAAACCTCGCAAATTCGGTCGGCTCTGCCGTCCGATGTGAGCCGAGTGTGGGCAGGGCGACCCACACTCTTTAACCTGCTTTCCAATCGAAAACCGTCTTATCTGACGATTTCCTAGTCCTTTTTTGTACCACTTGAATTTGGGCGGTTATTTGCACGGGTTTTGATGTCTTCCTGACTATTAATTATTTGTTCGTTATTAGCTCTGTCGATCCGAGTTTTCAGGCTTCGGAGTCGGAGCATTTTTTCGTTCGATATATTCCCGAACTGCAACGGGAACAACTTTTTTGAAGACGGATTCAATTGCATCTGCGAGTTCTCGCTCTACTGTGGAGTTCTTATCTCGCAAATAAATTCGAACCGCTTCGAGCTTTTCGGTTTCGTATTCGACTTGAATGGTTGAAAACTTATTGTCCATCATAGCCATTACTGCATCACCTGACCTTCAGTTGGATGTGTCCATTCCTCATTTGTCATCGTGCTATCGGTGTCGATATACTGGTCTTTCGTAGAAGTACCTACGAACCGAGTTCCTTCGTAACACGAATTTGTAATCCTGCAGTTGAACAAGTCGCTCTTATAGAACGTAGCATGAGCAAAGTTACCGTGTGCCAAGAGGATATACGAGAGGTCGCAGTTCTTCAAGGTTGCATCACGCAGGTTGATCTCATCGGCCGTGGTGTACTTCATAGAACAGTTTTCAAGGTGAGAACCCGAGAAGTTTGCGAAGCATAACTCGGCGGACTCCATGTTCACATTTGTTAGAACGCAATCCGTAAACTTTGCATCCAGCAATTTTCTGTTCGACATATTCACTCCATCAAGCCAACAACCGGAGAGGTCAAGCTGTTTACCTCCGGGGACATCGTTAAGCCACAACACGTGCTTGGCGTATGCCAGCTCGAAAGTTTCTTGGTCAACCACCTCGTATTGATCCTTAGCTAATGGAGACTGCGGTTCTTCGGGATCCTTGAACCACTCGGAGGAATGTTCCGCAAGCCCTTTGGCTGCATATGCGAAGGACTGAAGACGGAGCTTGTCGCAATCTTCAATCTCCACCATAATCATCCCTTGATGATTGAAAATCTTTCCGACCTTCGTGGAAAGGACGTCTGACCATTCCTCACGTCCTTGCTCGGTAATCATGTTTGCGTTCAGCTCCGAGATGGAAGCAACGATATCGCTTCCGTCCTTTTCGATGAAGTGAACGTCTTGGAGAGTACATCCGAGGAGCGAGAGCAGAGAGAAACCTGCTTCGATACCACCTGCATTGCATTGAGGACAATGTTCAAGGTGATAGGTTATCTCGTAGCCATCTTCTGTCTGAATGGCTTCGGCGACCTCATCACGCATTTGAAGTTCTTTCAGAACCAACTCGTCAATTCCGTTGCCCTCGGATATTTCAACCTCGTCGTGATGCTCATACAGTTCATCAAAAGACACAGCCCAAGCGCCATCGCTCGTGTTCAGAGTTCCTTCTGTTACACAGTAGTCGGCGATCAGATTGACATAATAGTCAAGCATGTGTCCGGCGAATGGGAGGTACGCAGAGTACCTCGCATAGGCAGAACCTTCGCTGTTAACGAGAATACCTTCTCCTGTTTTAGCATTGAGAACGAGGAGTGCATTGGTTACACCATCCTGTTCTACATGAAGGTTTCCTTCGTACTTGGAAATGAAATCATAGTCATCGAGCAGGTGCTTTGAGAAATACTCCCATTGCGTACTGTCAATGGTTTCAAGGGCTACGATTCGAAATTCCTGAACATCGATCGCATTTTCTTTGCGTTCCAATCTTGCTTTTGGTTTGATTGTTATACACCTCCAAAATATTCGTTGAATTGTTTTCTGTCGGCATCGGTAAACTCGATGCCGAATGCAGAAGAAATATTGGTCAGCAGATCTGATTCCTCGCTTACCGTCAGGAAGCAGTCAGCCAACCTTTGATAAAAGTTTTCCTCACTGTATCTGTCCGTGAGGTAGGACAGGTAGATCAGTTTTGCTTTGGCTATGTCCCCACTCGCAAGACCGTTTTCTCGGAACACCGTTTCGATGGTGTCGAGTTGTATCTCATTCTCATCGATCTGTTCCCGTATCTCGGTCGGCAGGTTTTGATAGACCGCGTCGTATCCGACGATCTCAGCGACCTCGCCCCCTGACAGCCAACCGAACAGTCCGTAGATAGCGATCACGGGAAGGAGGACAATAAACAGGGCTATGCCGATGACATAGCCCAAAAACTTTCTGCCTTTTTTATCTCCGACAAGGAACTGAAGCACCTTCAGTGCTACCTTGCCAACGGCTGCCCAAAATGCGACAATCACCCTCTTTCTGCAAAAGCCGTTTTCTTTGCTTATTGCGGTGCAGTCCTTGCTTGCATAACATAATGAAAAAGCAACCGCCAGTCTGACGATTGCTTTTAGTATAGGATTGCGTTTTCTTCAGAGTTCCATCTTGGGAGAGTAATCCTCGGCAACATTTTCTTCAACGTCATCTTCCGTAGAGGAGTAACTATGAGCAAAGATTTCGCTTTGACGTTCCCTGATGATCTGCTCCAAATTATGAAGCCTTCTTCTCACGGCGTTTACCACAGCGTTGATACGGTTCTCATCGATATAGGTTTCATCCGTATCTTTCGAGAGTACCTCTCTGATGATGTCCTCGATATCATTGAGCTTTGACAGATCAAGCCAATCGAAGGATTGCACAAGCCGCAACTGCTCAATATGATGATTCTTGAATGGCTTGCATCCAACATCCTTTTCCGACTTCATCTGTCCGGGCAGTTTATCATATCCCAAGGAAGAACCGCTGTCATAGATCGGAGCCATACCGATCCATTCCAGTGTTTCGGCGTTTCGGATCAATCCGAAATTATTGAAGTGTCTATCCTCGTTTGCAATGATATAATCCAGCGTGATCATGCGGTCGAGGAAAGAAACGACATCCTTGATGCCGAGTGCCTCACAGCAATTCACAAAGTGCTGATAGACAGAAGTGCTGTTGTTCTTCTTCTGCGTCATCATCACTCTCCATGCAGGGATCAGCTCTGTGTTCTCATCGACGAAGTCTTCGCACACCGAATACGGCGCGTCATTGTTCCAGATCAACGTGTACGGCACATGTGGAATATGAAGCCTTGCCATGATCTCTGTAGCAATGACTTCATTGAATGGTTGCTGACGGAAAGGATTGGAACCGCCTTTGATCAGACAGCGTTTGCCATCTATGATCTTCCAACGCTTTTTCAAGAAGCCGTCCGAGGTGTTATCGGGCGAGGAGAAGTTCAGCGCATTCGCCTTCTTGGGTGCGCCGAACAGGACGTCACCGATATCATCAGAGAAAGGATGATGGAAGAAATTGATGTCATCCCAAGTCAAGTCGCTGCTTTCGGGTTTGATCCAGTATTGATCGGACAAACTCAAACCATAGCACTGGATCAGGAGCAACTTTGTATTGGCTATTTCGAGAGTTTCAAGGGCTTCCCTGATTCCGCTTCTGCTTGCAGGGATGGATCGGTCTGTCCACCAAGTATTGAAGGCGGTTCTATCTGCTACTCCGTTTTTGACCGGAATGCCAATCGGTAAATGCTCGGGAGCATATATCTCCCCGATCTTTTGTATGAACCCTGTAGCATCATCAAGTTCGATAGATGCCACGGGTATTCGCTTGTGCATGAGAATACACTTCATCACGTTCACCTCATTTCTTTTGGACTTTTTGGCAGAGGTGCTTTTCAAAGAGCTGACCTGTGCCTGTAGTTCTTTTCTTTCAGCGATCTGCTTGGCAAGAGGCTCGACTTCATCATCCTTGATATATCTGCTTTGCTTGCTCCCGTTTTCCGACCACTGATGATAGTAATATACTTTACCGCCAATCGTCTTTTTTGAGATATAACCTTTAGGGAGTTCCTTGATTCTTGCCGTCAACTCGGCAAGCTTTTCAAGTGTTTCGTTCTTATCCAAGACGTAATCCCCCGTTCCTATAGTTTTTGCACTATATATTATACCCCAAATTAACCCCTTTGTCAAGTGGTTTTGGCGATCATCAGATTTTATTATCTTCCACCTGCTTCGCCGAACTGCTTTGCCTTATAGTCGGGGGCTTTTACCTGCAAGAGATATCTTTCGTTCCCGCACTTGAAAAGACAGGTTCCGCGTTCCGGGTACTTGATGAGATCAAACTCGCTGTCTTCCAGTTGGAGAGCATCGATATAATCTCTTGAATTGATGTTACCGCCGTTGAAGAGGAACTGATGCGTCGGAATCGAGAACAGAGGCTTGGTGAATTCCTTGATTTCGGGCAACAGAAAATCCTCGATATTCTGACTGGCGAGAATGATCGAGGATTCCTTTTTACGCACACGCTTGGAGGCGTTGCGGATATATTCGATTGCCGTGAGATTGGTGAGGAAGAGGTAAAGCTCGTCAATGGAAGCTGCGGTGTGACCTTTGGTCAGGAGCTTGTGGTTCATATACGAGAGGATGTTGAACAGCATCGCATCCTTGAGCTTCTTGTTTGCTTCCATAAGCCCCTTGACACCGAAGCAGATAAACTTGTCATCCGAGATATTGGTGTGTCCGTTAAAGAATTTGCTTTCAGCACCAACACACATGGAGTTCAGACCAAGGCATAGTTCACGGAGAAGGTCTTCAGTAAATAGAGATTTCGACCCTTTCTCGTATTTCATATACTCGGTCTCGACAATCTCATACAGGTCAGCCATGATGGGATAATCCTCGGCGGTGAGTTTCTCATAATCGGTATTGTCGTGAATGCCAAACTTACTATAGAGCCTTGTCAGAAGGATTTCGAGTGCATCGATCTGAGCGTCATTGAAATCCTTGTAGACTCGGAAGAAGTCCTTGAGGTAGGAGATGTGCTGAGAGAGGCGAGTCGCCTTGCGGAATGCTTCAGGAGCGTCATCCTCAACCTCATCTGCGTTGTCCGACCACTCCTTGGGTTCAAGCGGATTGATGATATACTGCCCGGACATCAGGTCGATATAACAACCGCCGAGATTGTTACAAAGATCCTTGTATTCCTGCTCCGCGTCAAGGCAGATGACCGACTTGCCGGACATTCTCGTGTTGGTAAGAATGAGCTTGAGAAGATACGACTTACCCTGTCCGGAGTTGCCGAGGATGAGAATATTTGCGTTGGTCTTGTCATCGCTTCGGCGGTCAAAGTCCACGATGATGTTCGTGCCGTACTTATCCTTGCCGAGATAGAATCCGTGCGGATCGGTCTTGCCCGAATAGTTGAAGGGGTAACAGTTTGCCACGGCAGACGCCGGAAGGACCCGTTCAAACTGTGTGCCAAAGACATTGTGACCGCAAGGCATACAGGCGATGAAGCCTTCCTTCTGTCGGAGCGTGAGACGGTCTACAGAGAGTTTTTCTCTCGTCATCTCCATAGAGATATCTGCTTGCAGTTCTCTGAGTTTTTCCAGACTGTTGGCGGATAACTCGAGGAAGACCGCACAGTGCAGAAGAGGCTCACGGTTCCGGCGAAGGTCGTTCATGAGCTCCACGACATCGCAGAGATTACCTTCGCCGATGACCGAGTCTTCAAGATCATTGGAGTTCGCCAGCATCTTGTTCTTTCGGCTTGCGTTTTGCAGGATCTTTCGCTGTTCCAGTCCGTCAACGAAACGGGTGTACATGTGCAATGTTACGGCTTCCTTATCCCCAAAGCGAGAAAGGATTGCCTGATCCGTGGTGTTGGGGGGATATTCCTTGATCGCCCACACACAACGGAAACTGTCACCACATACAAAGTGATCGACATTGAATTTTATGGTCGAGGGAACGACCATGTCGAAGAAGTCTTTTACATAGGCTTCGCTTGTAACGACTTCAGATGGGAGTGTCTTTTTCTTTGCCATTGGTTATTTCCTTTCTGCTTTAATCGGGGATGATCCACTTTTTGATCATTCTCTCGCCGTCCACATCATCGATGCTGTCCTCAACCATGTGACCGAAGTATCGGGAGAGAAATCTTTTGATATCTTCCTTACCTGCACGTTTAACTTCGAATCCCTGATCCGAGATGTGTTTCTCGATCCGGTTGAGGGTTGCCAACGCACCATCCTCGCTCTCATTCGTTAAGCGGTATGCGAACATGAACTCACGGGCGGTCGACATCTGAAGCTGAATATCGTCAAGAAACTTCATGTCCTTGCGGAGCAAAAGCTGAACCTTGAGATTGTCTTCCTTTTCTGCCTTTCTCGCAAGGGAGAGCTTGTTATATTCAAAGTTCTCACGTGCGTCGGAGCAGATGATCTCGATGTCGGGTTGCTGGGAAAGCAACTGCATCAGATGGTTGATCTTGATAGCGATACTGGTTTCGGACAGCACCGAGATATTGGTCGGCTGAACGATGAAATACACCACCTCGCCGTATCGCTGTGTCATCAGACCGTTTCTTGAGAAATGGCTGATCCCGACGAGCTCGGCGGTTGACATTTTCTTATTTGCCATATTAGATATATCCTTTCCTTTGCGAGATTGCGGATTAACGCAATCTCGTGGGTCTGACAAAACAACTAACATTACAGAGTTATTTTCGGTCAGCCCCTTCCTTCCATTCGAAATATTGCTGTGTGGTTAAAAAGTACCTTGCGGCTCTTTTGATATAATCAAGCACCGAGCAGTCATCAATGCGCATTGACAGAACTCCGTATACAAGAGAAAGAGCCGCAGGTAGGACGAAGCCGAGCTTCGCCCATGATACGACCGAGATGGTAAGGGCGATAGCAAGGATGATGATATCCCGAAGTCCCCAAAACCAGAGCTTGGCTTCTGTCCGCATATTCTGTGGATATAGATATTGTTTTTTCATGTTGTTCTCCCCCCTTACTTGTGTGCAATAGCACGTGTCAGATTGATAGCGGTCGTTGTTGTGTGGACGGCACTCATCATGCTGACCTTTGTGCTTGTGTCAAGACCGAAATGCTGTGCGATTCGGGGAACTTCATTTGCCGACAGCATAACGCCGAGACCGAGAAGCGGATGCGACTGCATCGTGATCAATCCCATCATGAGGAGCGTTGTCTGCATAAACGTCGTAAAGCAAAGAGCCACGATCTGCTTGCACCAGCCCGTGAATCCCTCGGTCATTCCTCTCGGAAGGCTGAAGAGATACAGACTGCCTACAGCAATCTGCGTGAGCAGGATGCCACCTCGCTTGATATTTGCAAAGAAGCACTTGATCACACAGTAGCCAAGGCAGATGAGGATGAGGAGATTAAGCAGGACATTGTGTTGACCGATGACGGGCGTTTGGTAGATAGCCAATACATCCAGAGCCAGGTGCTGAATGTTGAGATTCATTCCGATTGCCTCGTTCGCCAGATCTTTTGCGAAGGTGTTTTGGAGGTTCACCGAGAATCGGAACAATTCGACGGGTACAGTCGTGAAAAGGTTCACCGCCAACAGTCCGTAAAGAAACGGCAGTACCTGCTTTTTGATGTTCAGGCGTCCCATCGTCTGATACTCAATTGCCGTATCGAAGATCGCTACGACAAGTCCTGCCAAAAACAATCCCCATCCGAACAGATTGAAGAAGTGAAGCGCCGCTTTTACCCAATCAAGGTCGAACAGGTTTGCCCCGATCTCCGTCATCAATGTGAAGAAATCTGCCAATGCCTGATAGACCATTGAATAGATAAACGACATGAACCGTCCCCAAATACTGTCGGATATGCTCATCCAAGTGGAGGATAAGGCTTTACCGATGGCATCGCCGATGCCGCTGATTAGATCTTGTATCCATTCCAATCGGGTTCACCTCCGTCGCACGGTTTACATGCCGAGGATCTTCCAGATATAGAGCGGACAGGTCAAGGAAAAGATCAGCGTACCGAGAAGGATGGCAGGAGCCGTCCATTCGAACTGCCCGTGCTTTCTGTAGTCGAGGTAAGCCGTTGCCACTTTCACAAAGAACAAGACGGCGAGAACCAAGTCGATGGCAGGAAAGACAACGTTGTTCACAACCTGCTTGATCTGCCCTTTGGCTGCACCCCAGGTGTCTTCCACTGCACCTGCCACGTCGCCCGTTCCGGCGGCGAAAGCAGATACGCTCATCACACAAGCAAGTACGGTGACAATAAGCATGACCAAGGCAATTTTCTTATAGTTTAATTTCATTGGTGTTCATCCTTTCTGATAAATAGTTATCGTATTGATGTTCGGGAACATATTTTACCGGGATATCGTGTCCGAGAGCATAGCAAATTTCATCTGCCATTCCTCGGGTTACCTGATCCCCGAAATACCAGAGTTCATCACACTCGGAAAGCAGAGAGAGTCCGGCTTTGAGACCGAACTCTCTGTCTTCTGCATTTTCATCGTTGAGAAACTGTGTCAGATAAATGTGCGGAGCGATGGGTATCGCTTGATACTCCCGTGCCACATACTCGCAAAAGCCCCGGGCTTTTCGGATGTTTTCATCCACATCGCCCCGAAGTGCTGAACAGACATAGATTTTTCTCATGTCAGTTACCCACATAGTAGTCATCGAAGATCGAACCGTCGATATTGATCGTGTTCGATGTCCTTGTTGCAGATATTATGCCGGCAGGAGTCCATACACGGGAGGCAGTCACGGATACGGTATAATCTCCGTCTGCAAACCACACGGGGATAAAGTGAATTCTGCCGTTGTCTGCAGCATTACTGTTCTGCACGAACTGCCACTTACCGTTTACAAGCCGGAGAGTTCTGCAGTTTCCATTGGTGGTTTCGTAGTTGAATTCGGGGAATGTGGCATAGACACTCTGAACACTTGTGTATGCCGAACTGCCGGGAGCGTTATATCCGCTTACGGTTATTACAGTAGGAGAAAAACTGATCGTGAAGCCGTAACCGGAGCGAATCGTCCACTTACCGTTGGCATATATAGCGGTTTTACAGTCTGCGCTCGGCGTAATGACAGGAGCGGCAGACGAGATCTGAACGCCGTAGGATTTCAGAACAAACTGGTTGTTCTCATATACCCACATCGTCCAGGTCGCCTTTTCGGTGGAACTTGCAGGTGCGCTGTATCCCTTGTACGAACCGGGAGTTGCGCTTTCATATCTTGTGTTGGGTGTCTGTGAATCCGTAATGGTGAGAATCGTTGTACTGAAAGTAGCGGTATTGTTGTCTCTGTTTTCCTCATGCAAGGTGTTATCCGAGTTGATGGTGCATTCGCAGTAAACGGTTTTGCCCACAAGATTCGACGGAACGGTCCATTTGAAGAACACGAGGTTGGCTTTGCCATTCGGGATAGCGACATTATTCCAGGTATCGGTTGCGATAACGACCTTCTGCGAACCGTTGTAGTAATAAGCGGTGAAGTATGCAGTCATGCCTTTGTCAGGAGTGATATCGTGATCGCTGTCGTTGTTGACGGTGAAGGATGTGATCACGGTTTCACCTGCAAAGTAGTTGTCTGAGATCGTGACTTCATCGATAGACATTTCATAGTCGAAGTCCTTGACGTTGATAGACGTGGATACGCTGTTGTTCCCGGTATTGGTTTCGTTAATTCTGTCCGACCAGTTGATACGGACTTCGATAGGGCGATATCCGGGCGTATCTCCCACATAAAGTGTAAATGTCAGATTCGCAACACCATAGGCTGCATAATCCACATACTTTGTCGACATCAACCGACCGTCATAATACAGCTGAACAGGAATATCCGAATACGGATTCACTTTGTCCCAGCTATCGGTTCGCACTTTGACAGTGATCTCACCGTATCTGTAAGGTTCACTATCCGAAATCGTCAGACCCGAAATGGAAAACTCATAGTTTGCTTTTTCCCATACTGCATACAAGGTTAGCGATGCGTTAATCGTGTAGATGTCGCCGGGGTAATAGGTCGCGCTCGTATCGGACGAAGAGGTCGACCATCCGACGAAGTTATATCCGCTTCTTGTCGGTTCAACAGAAGAAAGCGTAAGTGCTACATCATAAGTCTTGATTTGACTCGATGGTGCACCCGATCCGCCATTGGCGTTATAATAAACCGGATAGGTTGCAGGATCGTATTCCCATACTGCATACAGTGTCGTGTTCGAATTTTGCGTAAAACTGCCGCCTGCGCTGTAGGTGGCGGTAGTAGCCGAACTGCTTGTCGACCATCCGAAGAAAGCATAATTGAAACGAGTGGGTATCGTGGATGGCAAATATAGCGTGACACCGCTTGTTTTCGTTACCGAACTTGGCGCACCGCTACCGCCATTCGCATTGAAACTGATCGTGTAAGTGGTTGGAGGATTCTGCGTCCAAACTGCATAGAGCGTTGCAGAAGCATTTGCCGTATAACTGCCACCTGCATAATAAATCGGGGATGTGGCTGTACTGCTTGTCGACCAACCTTGGAATGTGTAACCGCTTCTTGATGGTTTTGTAGAGGACAAAGTCAGTGTTACATTCTGCGTTTTGGTCTGACTGGAAGGAGCACCGCTGCCACCGTTAGCATTGTACGATACCGTATAGGTGATGGGATTCGCTTGCCATACAGCATATAGTGTAGCAGAAGCATTGGCGGTGTAACTGCCACCCGCACTGTAGGTCGCCGTTGTTGCAGAACTGCTGGTTGACCACCCTTTGAAGGTATAGCCGCTTCTTGTGGGCGTTGTTGTTCGCAGAGTGAGCGTTACATTATGAGTTTTGGTCTGACTGCTCGGTGCACCCGTGCCACCGTTGGCGTTATACGAAACCGTATAGGTCTTGGGAGCGTTGGATTCCCAAATCGCATACAAGGTCAAATTTGAATTCGAGGTGTAGGTTGCTCCTGCCGAATAGTTAACGGTTGTGTCTGACGAATACGTTCCCCAACCCTTAAAGGTATATCCTGAGCGGGTGGGGATTGTATCCGAAAGCGTAAGATCATTCCCGTAATACTTGGTTTGAGAAGCCGGTGCGCCTGAACCGCCGTTGGCATTATAAGTTACAGCATATTCTTTGAGATCATAATAGTAATCGATATTGCAGACACGGTTGATGCAATAGTCCATCTTTCCGTCTTTTGATTCGTTATAGGTCGAATACTCTCCCATGTCTTTTGACCAAGTGGTATTAACAAGATCGTATGAATAGCATCGGGGACTCGAAGGCATGTTCTTGTATTTTCCAACCCATGTCCAGGAGAATTTTCCAGAGATACTTGATTCATAGCCTGTTTTGAGATTATATCCTGTAATTGTTTTTTTGCTTGTAGAGATATAATCATAATAATCTATTGTCTGTGAAGAGGAGGAATGCAGACTATAATTTTTCGAACCGGGAGAGTTCTGCGTAAAGTGTCTCACCACAAGATTAATGGATTCGGACTTACGCATTGTTACCGTTGCGGTCATTTCTTTCTTGCTTAGTGCCGTTCTGAAATAGTATCGAATTTGAATATAACCGGTTGTACAAAGACCCGTTCCGCTACACCAGGTGATCTTACATGTTTCCCACAATCCTTGGTTGCTGTCAAATGCGACAATATCATATCCATACAGTGAAATTGAAACCAAATTGTCATCGCCATGCTTGCAATTGTAGGTGACTTTTTTGAGCAAATTTCCGCTTTCATCCACACATTTTACGATTAATGTCCTGTTTGCTTCGCTTGAACTCACCTCATCTTCTGTAGAAGAGGATCCGTCCGGTTCATAATAAGTTGCACTTGCTGTAATTCCGAACAGAGTCATCATTAGTATAACAATGAAAACCATCATAAACACTTTTCTTTTCATGGTTATCCCACCTCTGTTTGGTTAGATTCAAAATACTCAATCAAGGGCAGATTGTAATCAATGCATACACCGAATTCGTCTTGTACTGCCAGCTTGAGATTGTCAAAAGTCCATTCTTTGACAGTCATACAGCGAATGAGAGCTTCGTCCCAATCTGCTCGGTATTCTGCATCTGCAAGGCTACCTGCGTACAGTATCTGTGCAACAATTGTAGTTTCTTCATCGAGATCTGATTCCGTAGCCAAACGAATTACATTGTGAAGCCAACCTTCGAGATTGCGTTCGTATCCGTCATCGTCAGGGTTTCTCAAATTGTTATAAATACAGAGCAATTCTTCATCATCGGTCAGCACCGTGTCGGAAGGGAGAACATCGCAAAAGAGGACTTTGATCTCGGCTACCCGGAAAGGCTCGAACAGATAGGCACACCCATCTCCGCTATTGAAACCGAACACATCAAAAACTGTGTCCGCAATCGTTTCGGCATCCGCACCTGTCTTGGGAATACATGTTTCGATTTTTGCAACCAAGTCTTCGTATTCTGTTTCAAGGAATTTGCTGTAGTTCTTCACATAAAATCTCTGTACCTGATGGCTTGCTTCCATCGAATATTCCTTGTCGGCAAAGTGATTGATGAGGGTGATGAGGTTATCCAACACACCTTCAACATGCTTTTCCGTACTCATGTCATAGACAATATCGCCGTCTGCGTCAAAATAGTAGTTGCCGTCCGCATCGGTTGCAGGGACTCCGAATTCCAAGCGTTCGAGATAAGCCACAAGGCTTGTGTCGAGAAAGATCTCGTTCCCCTCGTCGAACTCTACGACAGCATCGCCATTGATGTGATCAAACTGATAGCTTGGTTCAATATCAAAGGGATGATCGGGTGATGAGTCTGTGTCAATGACAGGGTCATCCGGTTCGGTTTCTTTGTCTTTTTCATTTATGAAAAGGAAAACCAAACCGACAGACAGCACTATGACAAGGCCAATGCTAATCATGGGGATGAGAAAGCGATTATTCAGCATGGTTTTCTTCACCCTCTTTCGTTTCGTATTCAATTGTTGCATCGATGACCTCGGGGTTCGGATTCCTGTCTTTGTCTGATACGTCAAGAGTGATCTCATCCCTGATTACCTCACCCCCGGTGTCATCGGGGTTGATTATTGGCGGAAGATCCTCCGAGGAGGTATTTTCCGGAGGATCAGTTGTTTCGTGCTTGTTTGTTGCGTTCTTTGCCTGTTCGTATTCCTCCTGCGCACGCTTGATGTCTTGCTGTATGCCGATGACGGCAGCAACACTAAAAGCTGTCGCAAGAACCAACACGGCAGTAATAACGCTGATGATAATTTTCTTTTTCCTACTCAAGTTGCTTCATCCTTTCTTACTTGAATTTATAATAACTCGTTACGGTGATCGGTACTTCGAGGTCTGCATAGGTTCTGCCACCCCAAACGATCGGGAATGACACGGTATAGGCCGCCGTAAGCCCGAAGCCGTTCCCGGACAACGTGGTGACGGTCGGTCTGCTCATCGTGCAGTTGCCGTTTTCGTAGGTGATGCTTGCGTCATCACTTCCGAATCCAAGATGTCGGTATGCGCTTTCCTTCAGCTTTTCGAGGTCGAGCATGAACTCATAATTGCCGCCTTGCTTGATAGAGTCGAATGCCTCGGTCGCAAACTCAGAAACACAGCTGTCCAGTTTCATCTTTACATCACGCTTCTGAATCTGTACCTGTGCCATCAGCCCCATATACATGATGACTACCGAAACCAGCATCGAAATGAAAAGGACGAGTACGCATACATAAATATACGACTCGCCATTTTTTGAGGAGGTGGCTTGCTTTATTCTATTCATCAATTAGACAACCTCACTTCCAATAGACCTGCGAAATACCGCTTGCAGAGGCATTGATGGTAACGGGAAAGACCGCTTCACTGAAGCCGAGGATGCTGACACTGTAAGTGAGACGACACTCGATGATGTCACCGAGCTGTACCTTTTGCCCTGTGTGGTAGTCGGTTCCGGCAAAGGAACAGGAAAAGCCGATTCCGCTCTTGGTGCGGAGGGTTTCCACGTAATCGTTTATATCCGTCGTACCGTTTGTTGTGGTGTAGTCGATGATCTGATCTGCCATCGTCTTCATATTCTGATTGAGTGCCACAATAGACACCATATTCACCGCAAACACGAGAACGAAGGCGACGATCATGACCGTGATGGCAACGTCAATATAGGTTTCGCCTTTTTTATCAAAGAGTTTTTTCATTAGCCGAACATACCTCCGAGAGAAGATAGCAGTACCTGACCGATCACGACCACATAAATCAACATGAAGCAGAACAGGAGCGCCATCGAGAGTTTTCTGACTCTCTTTGGTGCTTTGTTCGCCTCGTTTTTGAGGAGTGTTCGCTGATAATCCGAGAACTTGAGCACAAGGTTGCCCCAATAGACATCCGTTTTATCTCCGTGTATCACGCTGATCAGTCCCCGTGTTACATCGCTCATCATAGACGACCCGACACGGGATTCCAGTCGAGTCAGTGCTACCTCGTAGTTTCCGGAGCGCATATCTGCAACCGTAATATCCAGCTCCCGGCGCAACTCTTCTCCTGCGTGTTCACGGTAGGAGTCAAGAATTCCGAGGACATCTCGGCTGTGCGTCAGTGTTTTGTCGATGCTTGAGACCAAGCGAGGCAGTTCGTATTCGATCCTTTGGCGTTTTCCGCGGATGATCTTTCCCACCTTCTTGTATTCGGTGAAGTAAATCACGACTGCGATCACTGCGATCAGCAGTGAGAGGATCGGAGCGAAAAACAGAAAAGGAATCGCAAAGATGCCAATGAAGAGTGCTTTTACGATGGCGTTTGCCACATACTGTTCGGGTGACACCGTCATATCCGCACTGTCAAGGTCGGCTTTCAACTGAAGGCGTTTGTATTCGTTAAGCTTCAGTTTGTCTGCGATGCGGTTTGCCAGGTCGCCGAGCCAGATGTCCAGCGGATTGGTCTTTTTCTTCTGCCTTTTCCCAAGTGCGGTAATGGCTTTGGACACGGGATATTTCGGTATCCTGAAGACATCCAACAGAATGAATCCCAACCCGATAGCGGCGACGACTGCAATGAGAATCTGTAAAACGATCATAGACACCTCACTTTCTGTATTCGACCTGCTTGGTGAAGCGGAACATCAGCATCGCTGTTACGATAATGGCAAGTCCGCAGACTGCAAGCACGATCTTTCCGGGTGTCGTAACCATCAGGGCAGCATACCAGTCCTTATTGAGAAAATACAGGAGCGGAATGTTGCCCACCACCATCGCCGCCATCATGAAATACTCGGTTCGGGCGGCTACAAGCATGCCTTTGATCTCATTGTTGACGATTCGCACGTCGGTCAGCTTGGACACGATCGGCATCAGCGTGTCTTTGAGCGTTCTGTCATCCTGACAGGCGATCAAGGTGTCGCACCATTCGTCAAAAATGGAATTGCTGACCTTCTCTTTGAGATGTCGGATAGACTGCTTGATGTCGGCGGATATCATCATGTTCTCAGCCACAAATCCGGCAAAGATATCCTTGACGGGCGGTTTGAGATGCTGCATATTCTCCTTGACAGCCGTGACGATATCGTCGGTTCTGACATAGGAGGTCGTAATGATCGAGAGTGATGTCTCGAGTTCTTCCTTGATGTGATTGTCGTAGTAGTTCACGGTCCGCTTGGCGTATGCAAACGGGATCATCGCAAAGGCTATGGCGAACACGGGCATCAGAAACGCATTGTCGATCATGATAGCAAGGATACATCCGAAGATCATGAGGACGACGGATGCCGCACAAGCAATGGAAAACTGACCGCCTTTTCCTGTCTGTTCCAGCGCATCCCGGATGCGGTTGAGCTCAACGGTGAGCTTTCGGGATCTCTTTTTTCCTTTGGCAGTCAGCACCTTTTCCCGAAGGGTTTGTTTGGGAGAAACAAAGCGCATCAGGTCGTCGGTGATCTTTTCGGGGTTGAGACGTAAAAGAATGATTGCACCTACCGTGATCAGCAAAAAGCAGATAAGATATACAAATGTCATTTTCAGTCGGTCATCTCCTTTCCGGTAAAATGAGAAAGAACCTCCTGCGGTACGCCTGAGCGTGTCAAGAGGTTCTGCAAATAGGGGGACGGCGAATTGACTTTTTCAAACTCGCCTTGGATGTGGAATTTGCCGTTTTCATAGATGTTTTCCCGAATGTTATAACGGTACAGACAACGGTAACAGGTTTTCCCGTCGGGGGTTACCTCGCACTCGGTAATATCCATGACCTTTCGGCTGTTGTCCTCGCACTTATGAGCAAACACAACGACGGGAAACGCCTGACGGGACTGGGAGAGCGAGACTGCCATACCAAGCTGAAACCTGCGCTGACAAAGGAGAGATATCCTTCCGTGTGCCGATTCTGCAGGACCGGAGTGTACTGTTGTCACAACGGTGTGTCCGGTCAGCGAGGCTTCCACAGCGGAGTTTGCTTCGGCATCTCTGATCTCTCCCACGACAACGACATCGGGGTCAAATCGCAGAGCCGCTACCACAAGGTCTTCCTGTGAGATGTTATATGCGCTGTTTTCGCTCGGGCGGGACAGCGTGTGAACCACATTGTTCAGCGTGTCCCCGAATCGGTTCTTCTTCACGAGGAACAACTCACGGGCGCCGGACTCGATGGTGTAGATGCGCTTGTCATCGGGGATACTCGACAAAAGTGCGTTCATCAGAGTGGTTTTGCCGGAGCTTGTTCGCCCGGCAATGACGACCGACACCCCATACCGGATGCACATTTCGAGAAATGCGATCATTTCCTCGGTCGCCATTCCGCCCCCAATGATGTGCTTCCGGTCAACTCTCTGCGGATGCAAAAGACGGATCGAAACCGAAATCCCCGCTTCCTCATCCACAACAGGGCTTTTGATCGCCGTGATACGGGTGTTCCCGGGCAGATGTCCTTGTGCGATTGGCGTGGCGTTGTCGATGATCATACCGCTGTGATGCAACAGCCGTTTGACGATGTCAACGGCGTGCTGCGGAGAGCGGAAGTGTTCTTCGAGTTTTTCCATTCTGCCGTCCGAATAGGTCAGCGTGATGTCATCCCATGCGTTGATGTTGATCTCGTCAATGTCGGGAGAAACGAGAAACGGTGTGAGGATCGAATACTCCACCATTTCCGCATACAGACGGTCGATGAGTTCTTCTTCGGTGAACCCGTGGACGAGAAACCCGCCGTCAAGGATATACTTTTCAATATACGCTTTGAGCTGATCGTGCTTTTGCTCATCGGTGAGTGCCGTTGCGTAATACTTGGCGATATACTCCTGCGTTTTGGCGAGAAGATCGTATAACTCAATCCGTACCATACGCCACCACCTGACCGGCAATATCCCTCATGCGGCTCTCATAGCGTTTATCCGAGCTCCTCTCAAAGAGCTTTCCTTGCTGCATCTGTTCTTTGACAGAAGGGCTGAACGGGACGGTAAACGAAACCTCGCCGAGCTGTGCCTTGGCTTCCTCTATCGGCATGAACACATCGGCATTCGGTGTATTGATGCCTTGGATATGCTCATCCAGACGATATTTGCTGTCGCTCATGCACGGAAGCTGTGAAAGATAAAAGCTGATGCTTTTGAGGTCGGGAGACGACAGTCGGATGATCTGTTCGGCTTTCTCGATTGCAGTCTGTGCGATGATACTGTCATCGAGATTGCTCGTACAATCCACGATCACATAATCTGCAAGTCTGCAAAGCGCACCGAGAAGCTCCTCGGCTTTCGCTCTGCCGAATTTGGGATAGCTGTATTTGTTTTCTCCGGTCTTATATCCGATAAAGCCGAAGTTCTGCATGTTCTTGACCGTCACCAGATTGCTGATGATATCACCTTGTTCCACCTCGGTTTTTGAAAGCGGAACACCGACCGAGCCGAGTTCTTCCGGTTTGTGAAATGGGAACAGAACGGGCAGGACCGGCGTTTCGAGGTCACAAAACAGGGTGATGACGGTTGATTCGAAGGACGAGTAGATGGATGCCGCCAACTTGGTTGCGAATGTGGTCTTGCCGCTGTTGGGAGAACCCCATACGGCAATGATCTTTCCTTCTGCCATAGGTCACTCTCCCTTCGATGCGAAATATTCGTTCTGTCTGTCCAGATATTTTTGTGCGGTTGCGGCATCTCCGCGGTATTCCAGAGCGAAGTGCATGGAAGCACTCTTTTCATACTGTGCGAGAAGCTCTGCCTGTTCCTGATTGACAAGAAGGGTGACGGTTACCGGCTGTGTGTTGTCGGTACGGTCTGCTTTATCCACCCCCTGTGAAGTGGTGGACGTGATGACACGGATATATTGCAGTTCTCCGGGCGTAAAAGCAAATCCGTCCTTCTGTGAATACACGATCACCGAGATAATATCTCCGGTTTCCAGTTTGCCCGACAGTCCCTGTGCAAAGGAACCGATGGTCAGGGAGATGGCTTTCTGTGTACTGCCGAGTCCTTCAAGGATATCCGATGCCGTATTCACATCCGAGGTGATCCTGGCGGGGAGAATATACTCTCCGGGATAGAGGTCGCCGGTAGCATATTTGCCCACCACGTCTTCCTTTTTTGTCAGCACACCCGCAGGGAGATTATAAGCACCGACTTTTACGGTTTCCACATCTCCCTCGCCGATCTGACTGCCTTTGATCACGGTCTGACAGATCCGCACGATCTCTGTCTTGCCGTCATTGAGTCTGTTGACCAGCGGAGCGATGCCGAAGCAGATGGCGAGAGCCGCTACAATACAGACAATGCCGATAACCGTGCGGTTGCCGATGGCCTTCGCCCCGGTGTTTTTGGTTTTCTGTTTCTTCATTTGTTTCCTTTCCGCTTATACAAAGAACAGTATCATCGCACCGATACTGAGGAACGGCACCAGTGCAAACGGTTGCTTCGTATTGCTATTCTTTTTTCGATGATAGATGCTGATGATTACGACTGCCAGAATCAACCCCGCCATATATGCACCGATTCCTCTCCATGTTCCGAGAAGGAATGCAAGGGCTGTTGAGAGCTTGATGTCAGCACCTCCAAGCGTCTTGTGAGGAGGGATCAATGCCAAAGCCATCTGCGGGATGAATACGAACAGCCCCCCTACAAGCATGGAGGTCAGCCCAATAGTGGGTATACTTGAAATGGCGAGTGCGAACACCATGATCCATACGAAATCGTCTACCGTATGGGTCGTCAGATCTGACATGGAAGCATACAGGAGAACGAAGAACAAGAACAGCCCCTGAATGAGTTCAACGGATAGCCCGAACCGCAGAAAGAGGCAAAGCCCTATTGCTCCTGATGCTATCAGGTTGAAGATCGGTTTTGATACCATACCTTTGCTTGCCATCACTTTGGATAGCACCCAGGCGATCAGCACGGAAGTTCCAATGACAGCCAATGCGGATAATACGATGAGAGCAATGCTGAATGTTGATCCCGTGATGTTATAGGCATAAATGGGCATGATAGGAGTAATCGGGTAGATGATAGGTTTTATAATTGTCTGCATATTTGATCCTCCGCTTTAAAAGAAAACAATGGGCAATCCGTCTCTCTGCCAAGAGCGACCATCCGTGCTTTTGTATAGATGTCCGATTGCCGAAGTCCCGGTAGGTGCGTCATACACTTTAACTAACATACCGAATGTTCCAGTTGGATTCTGATACAGGCTGTACTCTACTCGTTTTCCGTCCAAAGTGAATTTTCCGGCATTGTACGCAATAGACCAGTGAGCACCGTTATCTTCTGTCTTCAGAATATATACGTTTTTAGAATCGTAGACAAGTGCAAGGCTGAAATCCCTCTCAGATGTGTTCAATACCTTTTTCACAGAGGCATTTTCATCAAGCTCCGGGATTTCCGAACTCATCCAAGTAGAACCGTCATAGGAGTATTGCAGGGAGGATAGAGTTGCGCCATACCTGTATGAAGAGGCTCCTTCCTCGTAATGCATCATATCCTGCACCTTGGCATTGAGTTTCGGCATGACCAAATTGTCAAACAAGGCATACAGCCCGCCGAGGATCAAAGCACCGATAACGATTCCGATGATGATTTTGATACCGGTATCGATATGACCTTCACCGGATTTGTTCAATAATGAATTTTTATAATGTGTCATCAGGACTCCTTTCATTTTTTGATATTCGGGGGAGCAAAAACTCCCCCGATGTGATTCGACTCAGGTTCCGGAGTAGGAGAACATACCCTGAATCTTGGTAGTAAGAGTGGGGATGATGGTGGTGTTGAAGAGTGCATAGAGACCGGCAAGGATCACACCGCCGATGACGACGCCGATGATGATCTTGACGCCTGTGTCGATATAGCCCTCACCGGAGGTGGAAGCAATGGCGGTCTTGGCGGAAATTGCGATGGAGTTGAGTTTGTTCTTGATGGAATTGATGAGTTTCTTCATGTTTTGATTACCTCGTTCTTTCTTTGTTTTGGATTTTGATTCTTCTTTGCTTACTGCGGTTCAACTTCTGATTAACCGGCGTAGTTGAACATCTCACCGATCTTGGTAGTGAGAGTGGGAATAATGGTGGTGTTGAAAAGTGCATAGAGCCCTGCCAGGATCACACCGCCGATGACGACACCGATGATGATCTTGACGCCGGTATCGATATAGCCCTCACCGGAGGTGGATGCGACGGCGGTCTTTGCAGAGATGACTGCCTTGTTAAACTTGTTTTTGATGGAATTGATGAGTTTCTTCATGTTTGATTACCTCGTTCTTTCTTTTTTTAATTTTGATGGTGAAAATGAAAAACGAGGAGTGGTTTTCTTTCACTCCCCGTGTGTGGGTTGCAGATCACATCTGCTGCATGGTCTGACTGCCGCTTGACTGTACGGGAGCCTGACTTCTTGTCTGTGCCTGATCAAGCGCATGATTATACCCGTCGATCACGTGCTTGACGAGTGCTTCACGCGCTTCTTTGGTCACAGGGTGGAACACGTCTTCATACTGCGTGTTTCCTTGCGCATCTTTGTAGGAATTGGAAGGCATATTGACAAACATGCCTTTCTCATTTTCAAAGATGCGGATACCGTGTACGGCAAAGGGTCCGATGTTTGCGCTTGCAAACGCCTTGAGCTTCTTCGTGTCATCGTCAAAGAGCTTGTCGATCCTGACGCTGATCTCGGGTACGGGGCTGTCTGCAGATTCGTTTTGCACATTCTCGGCCGCCTTTTCTGCCTGTTCGGTTGGTTTCTGCTTTTCCTGAACGGGAGAAGCATTACCGGAGCCTTTCTTGGATGCCATTCGATTACCTCCTTTCCTCGAGAATATCTATCTGAAATCCGACAGTTGCGCACCTGTCGGATGGGATATCACCAACCGTAGAAGGTAAAGCCGCAATCGCTTTGCACTTCTTCGGGGCTGATATCTTGGGGCTTGGCGAACATCTCGCTGTATTTCTGTACCTGTTCTTCGGTCAGACTGCACAGCCCGCCAATGCCGTCATCTCTTGTGACGAAGATGGGGCCGGCATAGATTCCGTTTCCGAGTCTGCGGTTTCCTTCCATGCCATTGAGCTTTGCTTCCTCGTTACCGAGTATCATACAGTCATCCTCAAAGGGATAGGTGTATTCGATATACGATTCTTCACAGTGGTCGCTGACGGCTCTCTGAAGGGAGGCAAGGTCATCCTTTACATAGGTGACAATGGGCGTTCTATGGGGCTGAATCATCAGCATCCGCAGACCGTCCATCTCGGCACACTGTGTGGAATCGAAGTCCGGGAGTTTCTTAAATCCGATACTGTCAACGAAATAACTGCCGGATTCTATATCTTCACTATCGCCGATTACCTCGATAATGTCCGATACCGAAAGCGAGTGTCCCTGATAGGTTCCGGGGTGATCGCAGTCGTTGAAGAGCGTATAAACATCTTCAAGGTCGCCGTCTACATCACCGTGAAATACACACTTGTATATAGAAGGATCGATACCGCCGTGGTTCATTGTTTCATCGTAACCGCTGAACTTTACACGGTTGGTGTCCTTCTCTCCGTCGATCTGATAGATGTTGATCCTCATTGAAGCTGAATACCTCCTTCTTCTATATTTGTCTGTCCGTGAAGATACTTTTCAAGGTTTTCGTTCACCCAATCGGGAACCTGTTCGGGATCAGCTATACCGATGAAATCGCCACGGACAAACTGTGTTTTCTCGCCATCCGAAACGAAAAAGCCGAATATCTTTCTGCCAAGAGAGGTGGGACGGCAACCGTTTCCACCGTTGGCATAAAAGTATTGGTATTCGCCTTTCTTGTAATCTTCCGCAAGAGCGTCTGTGTGCAAGATGAGGAGCTTGTCGGTATAGTCATCCTCGTTGCTGTTGGGAAGGCATGCTTCTTGGGACAGGATTCCAAGTTCCTCGGACAAGTATTTTCTGTACTGTCCGACCATGCCGTTGACCAGTTCGGGATGCGTCCGCAGCTCAAATTCGCAATTGTGAATGTCATTCGGAATATAGAATGTGGTTCTCGCCCACTTCTTGGTGTCGGGACGGTATCTGCCGTCGTAATCGTTTTCGTTGACGGTATTCGCCAAGACCCAACCCACACGGTCAATCCCAAATTTCTGACAAGCTGTTTTGATGATCTCATCCGGAAGGATGTTTACGCTATACTGTTCGGACACCATCTTGTCGATGGCATCCCTGCAACGAATATTTTCCTTGTGAGAATCACGCCAGAGGTTCATTTCATTACAGCGTTTCGCTTCGGATAGTGAGTATCTGTATACGTGTACAGGCATTACGCATGCTCCTTGGCACTGAGCTTGATGGAGAGATAACGGTGAAGAGCCTTCTGCTCGGTTTCCGTGAGGCTGTTGACAACATCGAGGATCGAGCCTTCGTTCTCATCGGGATATTTACAGCCATCGCATATCTTTTCCTTACGAAGAATGACCGTGTTTTCATCCTTCATTTCGTAGGAAAAAAGGCTGTTGTACCCGATACGCATTTTCATGCGGATCTCGAAAGGGACAGTGGTTCTTCCTCTCTTGCCGATGAGCTTATAGATTTTTTCCATGTGCGTCACCCCATTCACTCGAGTACGCACTTGCCACAATGCGGGCAGAAATACTCACAGCATTCGCAATCCTCATCGCAATCGTACTCGTCGTCGAAATCCTCCTCATCGTAATCATCTTCGTCCTCATCGCAGAGGTCGTCCTCGGTACCCTCAAATTCATCATCTGCAAATTCGAGGGTGATGCGGTTGCCGGACACGGATGCAATGATGGGGGTGTCATCCGTGAGTTCGAGAGCGTCCACAAGCTCTTCGGGGAGGGTGAAACTTACTTTACATTTGATTTCCATATAATTCTGTGCTCCTTCAGTATTTTTTCGCTCTCTTCGAGATCGTCAAAGAGAGTCAGTTGCCTTGCGAGGACTCCTTCCTCGTAGGTGTCATAATTTGAAATGAGTAATTCCGGATACTGCTTCCCGGCATCATACCGTTGGGTAATATTCGAAAGTCTTGTGGTGGATTCGATCATAAGCCCTTCTCTTGAATACAGCTCCCGGATCTCCGGGCAGTCATTGTATGAGAGAAGGAATTTGCCTTTGATCTTCATCAACGCATTACAGAGCCGTTCATGGTCGGCTCGTCCGAACCCCACATCCTCGTAATAATCCTCGGTTTCATAGTACGGAGGATCGAGATAGAAGATGGTATTCGGGCGGTCGTACTGTGCAATGAGCTTTTCAAAGTCCTTGTTTTCGATCACCACGTTTTGCAAGCGTCGGGACGCTTCGGTTATCAAGGGAAAGTTACGCCACATGTTGTGCGGTTGTGCTCCGAAGGAGTCAAGCCCTGATGCGTAGCTTTGCCGGATGATCTGATAAAAGTAGGCGGCACGTCTGATGTCGGGGATGGCGGTCTTTGAGCGGAGGACTTCACGGATATGCTCAAAATCCGTTCTTGAATTGAGCGAATACCGGAGTTCCTCACAGAGTTCCTCGGGGTGATCTCTTACGCACCTGTACAGGTTTGCAAGGTTCGGATTGAAGTCGTTATACACTTCAAATTTTCCGGGTGTCTTGTGAAAGAGCACCCACCCGCCACCGCCGAACACCTCAACGTATCTGTCACAGGAGTGGCAAAGCCTTGTCACGATCGCATCCCGCAAGGCTTTCTTGCCGCCTACCCACGACATAAAACTGTTCATTGTTTCCTTTCTGAAGCCGAGTTCAAAAGAAAAGACCGTTTTGCCTTTCCTTCTGCAAAACGACCTCATAAATTGTTTTATTTTCTGTTGATCTGAAATAGGCACATCGTGAATACGCCAACGATGCCGCCGACAAACAGACCGATGAAGAAGGTCAGCATAGCGTCATACCTTCCTCAATGTGATATGCGGACTCCATGGCATCATCGCCAAGGCTATGCACATATCCGTTGTAGTCATCCCAGGAATTACAGCGATGGACACCCCAAGCACGGATGCCGGCTATTGCTTCTTCCGGTGTGTCAGTATCCTCGCCGTGAAGTCTGTCAAGTTCCAACCACACCTTGTCGTTATCCTCGTCATAACAGAGTACAACCGGTTGACCGAAAGACACATCGCACGAAAAAGGCGGAGATACATGAACCCCCTCGCAGTATTCGTAGTAGTTGCCGAGAAGGGATACCACATATCCGGAGCACGTATTCAGATCGAAATCCAAGTCCACGCCGAGGATATCCGCGGCAAGCTCCTGTGCATTAGCCGTACCGTCCTTTGGACTGTTATCATCAATCAGTTCGCCGGCATAGACCGTGATCTCTCCGACATTGTAACCGAGGTCTTCATCGGCATAACGAAGCTCAAATTCTACATCGGGATACTTTTCGGACAACTTGAAAAGGACACGAAAAGGGGAACAGTTTGCCGTGAGGAATGTCATCGTACCGGTGTTACCTGAAAACTCAGGCGGCTCAAAGCCATAGGCGTTCCACTTCGTGTTCCAGTTTTTCATGCGCCAGTCGTACCAGTTGTTGTCCTTGTATCGTTTCATTTCTTCTATCCCGAGATCTCCCATATATAGACCTTCGGGTTCGGGAATCAGTTTCCGGAAGTCGATTGAACCGAGTCCGGCTTCGTCGCTCTGAATATCCTTCAGGATCTCATGGAAACGGTCTTCCGTACAATGATGAAAGTGCAATTCATTGGTTACATGGTTCGGCATGATTTTCTTCCTCCGTCGCTTTCCTTTCGTGAATTCGTTTGATCACCGCCCCGAGAGCCGTAATGACCGGTACGCTTACCGCATTACCTGCCATCTTATAGAGCCTTGCATCGGATATTCCTGCTGATTGGGCTTTCAAAAACTGCTCGTCCGTAAATCCCTGCAAACGCCAGCATTCAATGGGCATGAGCTTGCGGATGCGGTCCTGCTCGGCAATACCGTGTAGGTCTTGGGTTGTGAGTGTAAACATGGGTTCTTCCGGGTCTTTCATCCTTCTGCCTTGCTGACGAACGGTTTCCCGTTCCGGATTCAGAAAAGCGCACGGGCCATCTCCCACCTTTTCCAATACACCGGAATGCTCACCCCGGCGGTTGCCGATCCCCGAATCCTGTCTTGCCGTAATGCAACGGGCAAGCTCTGTGATCTTGGGTTCGGGATTCATATCGATACAATAGACTCCCTGTGTACTGCTCGTAGTCAGCGTGTGGGCGATCTGTTTGCCGACACGGCCGCGCCTTGAATTGAGATTGGGATATGCCAGGTCAATGCTGTCTCCGGGTTCGGCGATTTGATAACCGGATTTAGTAAAGGACTTTATTGGGAGTTGTCCAACCGAATACAAGCCGGTATTCCCGGCAAAACCTCCGGCACTGCTTGTCAGCGTACAGCTCAGTCCTTCCTGTCCGTAGATTCTGTCACCTTGTCTGCCGCCGAGCTTTTGAACAATAGTTTTTGGATTTGAATCGGTGAAAGATAGTATCTCTCCGGTGCATTCTTCTCCAAGACAGCAGACAAGAAACACTCTTTTTCGGGATTGGGGAACACCGAAATCTGCGCTGTTAAGAACCTGCCATGCGACATCGTACCCCAGTTCCGAAAGCGTACCGAGGATGGTCGCAAACGTCCTGCCGCTGTCGTGAGATAGCAGTCCGGGAACGTTTTCAAGGAGCAGATACTTAGGTCTTTTAACTCTGGCAATCCGAGCGATCTCAAAGAAAAGTGTTCCTCGGGCATCTTCAAAGCCCCCTCGCTTTCCAGCGATTGAAAAACTTTGACAAGGGAATCCTCCGCAAATAAGGTCGATATCCGGCAATTCTTCGGGGACGATCTTTCTTGCGTCTTCAAAAAATAGTTCTCCTTTCGTGTCATAGATTGCTTCATAGGCTCGTCTTGCGTAAGGATCGATCTCGCAAAAACCTATGGGCACAAAAAAATCGCCGAACTTGGAGAGCCCTGATCTGAAGCCCCCGATTCCGGCGAACATGTCTAAATATTTTATTTGTGTCAGATGCTCATACCTCCGTTCTGCTCAAACGACTGTCCTTTGGCTGCGGAGATGATATCCCAAATGTCTTCGGGACATTCTGCCATATCCACATGGATGTCGCTCTCGCAATTTACTGTGTACCAATATCGGTACGGTACCAGATTCTGCATGAAGGCTTTTTCTGCCTCGGTCTCTTCCGTTACACCGTGGTCGATTACGCCTGTCGGTGTCATAATGCAAGTACCCCAATGTTCTCCGGAGGAGTCCAAGTCAAGGGTTACAAGCGCTGGATAGTAGTCGCCTGTCTGCAGGGATTCTACGATGGCAGGTACTTGGATGAATCCGACGAGACCATCGACACTGTCGGTATCATAAATCTCGACGAACTTATCGTGAAGTTGCCCCAAAATCTCGGTGGTGTAGTTGTCATTCGCATTCTCGATTTCCTCGGCAAAACGATCGAGATCTACATCCGCGAAGATATCTCGGTGAACGGCATTGTAATACTTGTCGTAATTCCGAGCGCATTTTTCTTCAAGAAGTTCTCTTTGAGTCAAGGCTCTGTAATGATCCTCTCCGTATGCCAATCCAAGGCTTCTGCCGTTATCGAACCTACAGAAGACGGTAGCGATGTCATCGACACCCTCAACTGTGCCTTTGGTTCCGGGCGGAATCGGTCGGGGATCATCTCCCATACTGATGAGCTTGATGCGAGTGCCTATGGGATAGCGTTCTCGCAAGCTCTTTGCGATGTTGCTCAATTGGCTGAAGGAATATTCCATCACATATCTCCCATTTCCATGCCACTATCAAAGCGATAGCCTTGGTCGGCGTACATGGAGATATAGTCCTCAACCGTATCGGAGATAAGGTTGTAGTCATAAGCAGTCGGATGATAGATATACCAGTCAACCCTTTGGCCGTCTTCCCATATATGGGGTTCACGGTCGCCCTTCATTCCGAGGATATCCTTAAACTTGAAGGTTTCGCTGTCAACCGTACCTTCGTGACGGTTAATGATGGTCAGTCGCAAAGCATCATACTGACCGGAGATTTTGGTGTTTACGAATTGCACCTTGGCTCGGAGGTCTTCTCCAATCTTGGTAATCATGGTTTTACCTGCGAATACGGTATCGTCAGAGATGCGTTCCGAGTCATCAAAGAGCCTGTGCAATTCCTTTTCGAAAAAGGTCAATAAGTCAATCTCCTTCCTTTTAGTAAATATAACGGTCTTCAAAGCCTTCGCCTTTGCGGAGTTCTGCCATGAGCTCATCTCTGAATCGCATATCTGTGCATTCATCGATCTCACCGTTTTCGAATTCCAAAAGCGGAGTACCGTCCGCTTCTGCGATATAACCGCAGTGTTGTGTATGAATGAAGTCAGCCACTTCTTTCACGCTGTGGAGCTTTTCGCCCCCGTCATAGAGTCCGATATGACCGAGGAGCGTGTCGTAATACATTTCTGTCACGCTCACCCCCAATCCATCCCGAAGAATTCTTCGGGAGAGTAATTGCAGGTGAAGTCAACAGATTCAATGTGGTCGCAGTGACCGGAGAGGAACTTCTCGTCTTTCTGCACTCGGAGCATGAAGTATGCCACTTCCTCAATGGAGGCTTGATAGGTTTCGCCCTCGCCGTAAAGGTACGCATCTGCGTGTACGGTGATCTCGGTGTCTTCCTCAATGCTATCAAGGAAATCTTCGAATGCTGTGTAGTAATCGAAGTCTTCGAACTCTCTCGGAATCCCGCTGACGAGGAACTCCGCTTCGTTGCCGTCGGGAGTGGATACCCGAACATGCGAGAACAGAAGTGCCATCACATCCCACCCATCGTCATGCCCTGATTCATTAGGCGGTCTTCGAACTCGTCTTGGCTGTCGATGAAATAATCATCATCGGGACTCCAAAGGCTCACGTACATGAAAGCACCCCGGTGTCCACCCTCGAAGTAGATCTCTCTCTGCTCGAATCCTTCGCCAAGGCCGTCCGAGTTCTGTCCGGAGATCCACTCCTTGAGATCCTGTTCCTCGTCCTCTGTGAGGGGGCCTGCTGTCTGTACGGTGATGCATCCGTAAAGCTCGCCGTTTCTACGCTCGAAGCCCCATTCGGCAGAACGTAACTTTTCGGACACGCCATTGTTTCCGTCGAAGTATTCAGCCATGTTGTTTTCATCACAAGCATTGTACGCCATGAGTTGCTCTCTGATCTTGTCCTCGTAACGGGCAGCGAAGGCAGCATCTTCCTCGTGTCCGTCCTCATCGACTTCACCCCAGCTATTTGTTCCGTGTACCTGAATTGTAAGGGGACAATAGTATTTGGTTGTAACCGATTGGGGATAGGCTTCGGTAAGCATTCTGTCGAGTTGCTCGTAGGAAGCAAGACCTTCGACCTTCACAGTGTTCTCAAACTTTCGTCTGCTCTGATAGGGGAGGTTGTGCATCAGAGCGATGGTGTCATTGAACGTGTGGAAGCGGAAGCCTGTGGGGATTGCTTTGGCAATGGCGTTTTCTACAACACCTCTGCATTCGAGAGTGAACGAGAGACCTTGGTCGGATTCCTCATTGTATTTGATGTCGTAAGCACTTGCGTGATTCTTACCCAAATACGAGAGAGCACCTGCCAACTGTCTTCGTTCTACGGGGAGCTGAACGAAAGCGGTATAGTCACCATTTGAAATAATTGCATTCATCTGTTATCGTCCTTTCTGCAAAATAAAAAAGCCAAACGCTCGGCTGATAAGCATTTGGCTATGTAGGGTATGGAGTTCGATAACTTGGAGTCTAATTATTATTTCTTTGTCCGTTCGTAAGGCAATTCAAAGATTGCCTCTGGCATCAATGATACTTTCAATTCATCAAAAAGGATTGCGCATTTCTTTTTTGCTATCATAATAATCTCGAGAACGCAAAACTTATCGTTCATAATCTCTTTTCGCAAAATGAATAATCAATCTCCAAAACCTGTTTTGGTTCAAATAATGCAAATATTATTCCTGCTATTGGTTCAAATAATAATTAGTTATTTGGTGTTATAAGTGCAAATAATAGAACTTTTCTTTTGGCTGTTGGTTCAAGTTATGCTATCCTTCAAAATCTCGTTCGACAAGGGGTTCGCCGTTTTCATCAACCAATGAAGTATTCAGATAATATGGTTTGATCGTTTTGATCCTATTGCCATTGATAGATTTCTTTTTTCTGATGAACTGAATGCGGACACCGTGCGGAACGATAATCAGTATCTTTGATGTGTTTCTTTTACTCATACTTCTTCTCCCGGTAAGATTCATAGCAACGCTATGTAGGCAAAGCAAAAACCTCATGCAGCATCGGCATGAGGTTTTCGCAGTCATTGGTTGTAGTATTGAAGGAGAAGCCGGGTGTGGAGCAGGGACTTGTTTTGAACCTTATATCCTTCCGTTGCCAGGAAGTCAATCACCCAATCTCTCGTGGTGAATAAGTGGTTTTGATGCCACACGGTTTTCAATGTTTTTTGGTGAGCCCATCTTTGGATTGTTTTCGCATTATAGCCTATTAGTTTTGGAACATCCTTGAGAGGGAGCATTTCTTCAATGTCATACCACTCATCCGATATCCAATCTCGGAAATCGTCTGATGGCTTTTGATGGATGATACAGGGAGCTATAACCGATGATTCCTCACGATGCGTTTTGGTTTTTCTCGATGAGAATAAACCGGAAGGGAGTTGGATGGAGGGATCCGATCTTTCCGCTTTGTCGATATACTCAAACAGGTCTTCTCTCTTGATCTGATAATTCCGCGTCTTTTTTTCATTGATGGTGCATTTGATATATCCATTGTGCAGCATCCAAGCCGCTTTCCGCTTGCTTATCCGGAGAATCACTCTGATGTTTTCTAAGGACAGAATCGGTGGATATGTATTTTGTAGCTGTTCCTTTATTGTCGTTTGCATTATGACTGTCCCCCATTCTTGATCCTGTAATGGCGTACTCCTTGTTCCTCGCTGTGATCAGCCAGGTATTCAAGGAGGTCCACCTTGGAAATCATGTAGGCACCTTGATATATAAATGATTTCAATTCTTTTGATTTAATCAGTTCATAAACTCGATTTTTACCGAGCGGAGTCCAGCGACTGACCTTAATCGGACTCAGCATTTCGGGACAGTTTTTAAACATTCTTTCAAGTTCGATTATCTTTTCTTCTCTTGTCATTGCTTTGTCTTCCTTTCCTTTGTTTGCCGACAGTGCTATGGAAGACATTTGCTGAGACGAGGTCTCATGTTTATTTGTGATGCAAGAATTTCTCGCATCTATCTCGCATTTTTCTCGCAATTTTCCGGGAGATGCCCGATAAAGTGCGAGAAAGAGGTGAATTTTGGGGCGTTTTGAAGATTATCCGGGATTAGTAGGGACGGGTGTGCAACTTCTTGAAAACCGTTTGGGGGCAACCCCACAAGGGTTCGAATCCCTTCCTCTCCGCCATTTAGCGGCTAATAACCGCATAAATAGCCGTAAGGAGTTTTCTTGCGGCTTTTCTTATATGGGGGATGCTCTATGCTTACTTTGAACTTGGAATTTCAAGAAGAATATAAACGCCTGGATCGCTTATGTAAGGATTATCTATCAAGTACGGAAGGTGTTTCCGAATACATACGGCAAATGGAGGCAACGCCTTGGAGCAATCGTCTATATGTATTTACTTGGGAAGACGACTACAAACAGTTGAAACATGTTCGATGGGTTCGCAATCAGCTTGCACACGAAGTCGGATCATTGAACTCCGACATTTGCACAGAGGATGATCTGGATTGGGTTCAAAGTTTTTACAATAGGATTTTAAATGGTAGCGATCCGTTCACCATAATACGAGAAGCAAAGGCGGAAGAAGCACTTCGAGCAAAGCAACAAGCACAGGCAAGAAAGGCAACCGTCGCCGATCACCCAAAACCACCGCAACCCAAACCGTCCCTTTGGGACAGGCTGATTGCGGATATCAAAAAGTTCTTTTCATAAACACCGAAAGCACAGCCCCACCTTCATGGCAGGGCTGTGCATTTTCTTATTCCTTATTTGAGAACATCAGGATCGTATTCATATGCCATGCGGATTTGTTGACGATCCCGAAGGCGACGTCGCTGACGAGGAAGTCGACGATGGCGGCTTTGGAGATGATATATTTGCCGCTGATGCGGACGGCATCGATGTGTTTTTGTTGAATGTGGGACAGCACCATGCCTCGGCTGTAACCGATGATCTCTGCCGCGGTATCGATGACAAAGGCGTCGGCTGTGTACCGGAGTCGCTTCTCCACATGCGCTCGGAACGCCTCCTTGCAGTCGTCCGCAAGGGTGATATAGCACTCTGCGATGGTGACGGTGTCCACGGGCTGGCGGTTCAGCAACACCTCCCGCTTCCGGGGCTTGGCGTTGAAGATTCCAACGGGAATCTCCTTGCGCCTCTCGGCTCGTTTCTTTTGCAGATAGGCTTCCACATCCTCAAGCCGTATGGCATATCGGTGTGTCTAGGTGGGGCGGATTCTGCACGGAATGATTCCGTTGTTCAGCATCCATGCCGCTTTCCGCTTGCTGATATGGAGCATCTTGTAGAGCTGCTCCAAGGATATTTCTCCCTCTTGCGTCATCATATCAGCTCACCTCACTCTCTCCGTCAGCAAGGAGCTTGCCGAGCTTCATCCCCGCCTCGCCCGTGGCGTTGGCGTCGAGGTGCGAATAAATATCTGCCGTAGTGAACATCAAATATCGTCACACTTTTTCATTTCCATTTGCTCCCCACGCGGCGATTTGCTCTGCGGAGGATTTTTTATCAATCAATTTGTAGTAGATATGAATCTCTCTGGGCGCCTTGCTGTACTTACCGGGGCACTCGTCGACGGTGATGAATTCGATCAGCTCCAGGCACATCTCGCGGGTCAGCTCCGGAACCTCCAGGTAGGCTTTCAGACGGCGGATGAATTCATCGGCGTTTGCCGCATCATCACGGACGGTCTGCGCCTTCTGCTCCAGTGCGGTGACTGTTTCAGCGAGAGATTTCTTTTCAGCTTGGTATTTTTCCAGCAGGTGGATACAGACTTCTTCGGGAATCTTGCCCAGCACCTTGTCCTCATAGACAGCACTAATCAGCTTGTCCAGTTCGGCAAGTCTGCGCGTGGATTGCGTCAGTTTCCTTTTGTCGGCGTTGGCTTCTGCGGTGTTCTGCTGTTCGTTACGGCTGAGGAATTCCTCTCTTGCACGCTTTTCATCGGCAAGGACAAGGCTCATCTTGGAGCGAATGTCCACAAGAACAAGTTGGTTCAAAATCTTGATCTGAATATAGTGGCTTGTACAAGCTCTCTCCCCGAATTTGGAATACGCTCCGCAGGTGAAGTTCTCACGGTGATAGGTACGCGGGTCTGTTCTCTTGTGTCGGGTGTTATTCCATTTGATATACATCTTGTTCCCGCAATCAGCGCAGAAGACGAGTCCGGACAGCGGATTGACATATCCCGTTTTGTTCTTCTTTCCCTGGCTGACCGACGCTTCCATCTCACGGCACCTGTCCCACAATTCCTGTGTCACAATGGCTTCATGGGTGTTGTAAACCCATACCGTATCCTCGGGATCACGCTTGATCTGCTTTTTGTTCTTGTAGGATACGTTGGTCGTTTTCAGCTGAACCATATGCCCGAGGTAAATTGGGTTAGTCAAAACCTGCTTCACTGTGGCACTTGACCATAAATGGTGAGACTTGCGTGTGTTCGGAATACCGAGCTTTTGCTCCTTATAGTCTCCCGGCGGAAGGATGCCCTCATTGTTGTAGGTCTGTGCAATATGGTTGGGGCTGATGCCGGACGCCCGCATTTCAAACATTCTCCGCACATAAGCCGCTGCTTCGCTGTCAACGATGGGAAGCCGTTTATCGTCGTCGCCCTTGATATAGCCGTAAGGTGCTTGATTGCTACGGTAGATACCTTCCCTGGCATTGGCTTCAATGACCGCGCGGATCTTCTTTGATGTGTTGGCGGCATGCCATTCGTTGAACACATTCATGATCGGCGTCATGTCCATTCCCGTGTTTTCGGTTACAGCCGAATCCACATTGTCGCCGACGGCAATGAACCGGATATTGTAGGTCGGGAACAGATAATCCGTGTATTGCCCGACTTCAATATAGTTCCTGCCGAAGCGGCTGAGGTCCTTGACAATAATAACGTTGATCTTGCCGTTCTTGGCATCCTCCAACAGCCGTTGTACGCCGGGACGGTTGAAATTGGTACCACTCCAGCCGTCATCGATATACTCGTCGATGATCTCAAATCCGTTCTCACGGGCATATTTTTCGAGGATCTTTTTCTGATTCTCGATGGACAGGGATTCGCCTGCCCGTTCGTCCTCCTGGGACAGTCTGTAATAAAGACCTGCTTTTTTATTTTGTGTTTGCTTTGACATCAAATTAACTCCTTTCCGTTACGTCAAAGCAGCCTGATCTGTATGTGCTTCTATGATACCACAGAAGACACAACAAATCAAGCTGCAACCTGTTAACCCGGCGATTTTATGCCGGGATTTTTTCTTCTTTTTTGACCGGATCGCTCATATCCGCCGTCGCCTGCTTTTCCGCAAGCGCACGGATGACATGGTCAATATCCTTTCCGCCGGTGTAATGGCTGACGACGGTATAGTTAACACCATCGATCACGATTACCTGACTTCCGGTCGGCATAGTGCCAAACCGTTCCTTCATATCCTGCATCGTTTCTTTCCGCTTACCGATAAACCTCACTCCCTTTCATAAAAATGTGTTGCATTGGTTGTTTTATAAACTCTGCTCATACTCATATTTCTTCCTTTCTCTGCGTTCCGGCATGGTAGTGCAGTCTTCCACCGCCGGTCTTTCGTCGAACATAGCAGACAGATCGCCGATCAGGTCTGCGATGCCTGTCGTAATGGAGATCACGGTGTTCCGGCTCATATTCTGCAATGCGCGGTAGGCATTTTCGTTGCCCTTGTGTGCAGAGGTGTTCAGAGATTCCACGGCTTTCTGCCAGTCGAAATAGTCTGATTCGAACAGATAAATCTTGGCAAGCCTGTACTCCGCATGAATGTCGCCCATCTGCGCCGCCTGCTCCAAAAGCGCAATGGCTTTCGGAATGTCCTTTTTCAGGCACTTGCCGTCGGCGTAATACTTGCCGAGCGTATAGGCGGCGTGAGCGTTCCCGTGGCGTATTGCATCGCACAGAAGATCGACGCCCGCCTTGCGGTCAAGGCGCAGAAAATCTCCAAGGATATACAGTTGACCGAGAAGCATCTCTGCGTTAGGATTCTTCTGCTTTGCAGATAGGGTCAGCCAATACGCGGCGTTCTCGGGAATGCGGCGGTAATAGTCGCCCATATAGATCATCTTGCCGAGCCGGTACTGTGCCACATGGTAGCCCTGCTTTGCAGAGGATTCAAGGTAATACGCGCCGCCGTATTCATCGTAGTACGGACTGTCCTCATCAAACAAAATGCGGGAGAGACGGTATCCGGCATATAGGTTGCCAAGCTCCGCCTGCTCCCGCAGGTCATTGTATTTTCTCTGTGACAAATCTTCCGCTTCGGTCGGCACATCATCGGACAAATCGCTTTCCTGCCGTTCATTTTTGAAGAACGCTGTTATCTCATCAAGAGACAGATCACCGTGCTTAAAATCGCCGAACCGATGGCGGTTGACACCATCATCGTGACAATCCACCGCTTCATATCCGTAAGCAGATCCTTGAATTCTTTGATATTGAACTTCGGTCAGGGAGACGCACGCTATCTCGCCTTTGAACGCTCGGGCAGTATGAGCCGCAGCGCTGTGCTTTCTTTTGTCCGTGCGGATATATATGAGGAGCTTTCCCGCCGGATGACGGTCGGTATGACACTTGGCGTTTGCCAATTGTCCAAGCTCTACGCCTATAACGGTCTGCTGTTTTCGAGCGGAACACGCATAGAAACGGATATGCTGTGGGACAAGGATGCGATCGTTGTCATCGATAATCCGACGTCTGTCTATCCGGATGTGGATGTCATTACCGTGGAAGATAGGACAGGTATCGGCGATGTTCGCAACTATGAGAGAGTGGAGAAAAAGAGTGATGTCAAGGTCACGCTGTTTGACGGAGAAGGGATTCTTTCCCCTGCGCTTGCGGAAGAGATTGATCGGTTGTACTGCGGAAAGCACATTCATACCTCGTTCCAGATCCGGATGCCGTATATCAAGGGCATGGTGCATGAGGTGGACTTTCACGGACTGTTCCGTGAGGCAACCGTCACGAAAATCACGGATCTGTGGGGTGTGGAACATCCCATTGAACGCGTCCGGATGATTCTGACTAAGAGCCAATTCAAGGGATGCGGTTGGATGACGGAAAACGGGCTGACCTTTGAGGAATATCTGAAACGCCTGCGCGCCTACCGTCACACGCTGTATATTACGGGTGTGAACCGCACGGATAGTGAACAGTTTACCGATTTGAACTATCAGTTCCTTTCTACCCTCGCCCTGAGCGACGAGCAGTTCAGACCGGTTGACTTACCGTTTGATTGGATGAAAAACCGTATGGACAAAGAGGACGAACAAAATGACAGCGATACCGGAGCGTGGCTGACCAAAACGACCGAGGAGATCTACTATCGCCTTCTCAACGACGAATGGTTTCAGTTCGATTACTATGTCGACCATGCACCGAAAAATCCGAAAAGCCGCCGCTACCGTCTTGCCGAAATGCTTCACCGCAATGACCTTTTGCTCGCAGAAAAAGAGTACCGGCGGGAGCTTGATCGCGCCGCGGATACCATTTTGCGGAATTTTGCCCGCGGCAATCTGCTCGTGCGCGGAAGAGTTGCCTATCTTTCGGCGGATCTGACCTTGTTTCTTGCCGAACTGCTAAAACCGCATACGGACGGCAACAGAAATGCGGAGGAGATCTACCGGGAGCTGCTTGACGCGCGTTGTCGCTATACAACCGCCTACGGTCTGACCGGCAGTCACATGACGGCAATCCTACGCAATCCGCATATTGCAAAGAACGAGGAGGTCGTGGTATATCCGCCAAGCCATGAACATGACATCCGCCACCGGTATCTTTCACACCTGTCCGGTGTCGTGATGGTGGAACCGTGGTCGCTCATTGCCGAACGGCTCGGTGGGGCGGACTATGACGGGGATATGGTCAAAGTCATCCGTGAGCCGGTGATCTGTGAAAGTATCGCCTCTCACTATAAGGAAACGGCAAATCCATTTGAAGACCGATTCGCAAGCCGTAACAATCTGCCCCTGCTCAGTATTCCGACCGCCGAACCGCAGCTGCGGGATGCAAACGACCTGCACGCTCGGTTTGAGGCAGTCAAAAGCACTTTTTCCTCGCGTGTCGGGCAGATTTCCAATGCCGCACTTGACCGCAGTATTCTCGCTTACGACGAAAATGCGGATGCCGACATCAAGGAAAAGTGCAGACAGGAAACCGAAACGCTTGCCATCCTGACAGGGCTTGAGATCGACTCTGCCAAAAGCGGTATCAAGCCCGACCTGTTGAAGAGGCGGAATTTTATCTGATCGGGGGCGGAAACGGATGATAGAGGAATCAATAACAAACGAATGGGCGGAGTTTCTCGCCTATACGAAAGAGCCGACCTATACCGTCCGGAACAAAAAGGACAACGGCTTTCTCGGTCGGTTTACCATGGATATGCTCATGGAAAACTACGGTTTCGCGCGGATTCTGACCGTCCTTGCCCGTGGATATCTCTTTCACAACCTGGACGGAACACAGAGAGCCGATGACCCGTATGAGCGCACCGATGACGCACGCCACTTTCTGTGTGCTTGGAGCAGTATTCCCGATAAAAAGAATGCCATCCCAAGGGCGGAGTGGCAGTTCAAAACAGATTTCCGTGAGCTTCACGATGCGTTTCCCGAACTTGTAGATAAGAACGGCTGTGGGTGGTATATCCGACACCTGCGCGGAATCGCGGATTTTGTAAATGCCAACCGTGACAAGGTGGGCAAAAGCACACACAAGATTGCCGACAACATCGAAAAACTGGAGGATGCTTGGCGGAAAAAGGTCATTCAGTTTCAGATACCGATCTTCTCGGAAGGCACGAAAGGCGACCTGATCCTTCGTTTTGATGATGTAATTGCCGATGCGCTGGAGCTTGGTGCGCTTCGGACAGAATCCATCCGACTGACCGACGAACAGGAACAGTGGCTTGCGAAAGTGACGCCGTCAAAGGTGCCAATCTGTGTGACAAGAACCATTTTTGAATATTACCTTGCAAACAAGCCCGTCGACAGCAATTGGTGCGTCCTGCCCGTGACGAATGTGGAGGCGTATCTTGGTAGCTCGGCACTTAATCGGATGTATCTGAAGTGGCTGCCTGAGACAGCCTTGGAGCGAAAACAGATGGATGCAGGAGTATGCATATACAAAATGACTGTGGCAACAACGGTCACAACCATATGTCATTGAATTTCTTACGTAAGATAGAATTCGCAATAGCAAAAGGAAGTTGTCACTTTCGTTTTAGACTTCAAATATGGTTTATCGCATGAATGGAACGTAAATCAGTCTCTTATTCCACAGAATGATTGTTATTTTGACCTATTGGTAATGGGTCAGAACTCAGGAAATGAGATTTTTTCCCTCCCATTCAGCGTCCGGCGGCACGCCGAGGATGGATACAATGGTGGGAGCGATATCCTTAATGCTAACTCCGGTAAGTTCACCCTTTCCCAAAAAGCAGGAACCGCTGGCCATAAATGGGATGATCATATCTTCAGGAATATCAATACCGTGTACATTCCCGTGCCCACCGTGATCTGTTGTAAAAATCACCTGATACGCTTCCGGCAACACGGAACAGACTTTTTCCGCCATGTCCCAGCATCGATTTATCGCACGCATATATGCATCTGACATCCAACCATACATATGCCCCGCCTCGTCAGGAATTCCGAGATACAGAAATACGAAATCAGGAAGATTTTCCGGAATATACCGTATCGCTGCCTCAGTGGAAAGTTCACTTGCTTTTTCAAATCCAAGACGAATGCCGGAATCATATTGCGAATGCACCAATGCCCCCGGATGCGCCAGGTCACGCAGTTCTTCCCAATTGTAGAAAAATGCGCAACTCTTTCCGTATGCGTTCAACTGTTCACACAAACCATTGAGTGGGCGTTCTGGTTTGACATACTCAAGACCAAACGTGCCGTGGCGCGCAGGCTCCACGCTGTAGAAAAGCGACATGTGTGCAGGCGTCGTAATCGGAGGAACAACGGTCGTTGCGTTCATCGTCCATGCTCCGTCCTTCCTCATTCTCAGATACAGTGAACGTGTGCAGTTATCCAATGCATCCGATCGTACACCATCAAACAGAATTAAAATTACTTTGTTATCCATACTGTTACTCTTACTCTCCTTTTTGGGCACTACCGCGCAATAGTACCATCAGAATTGCGCGGAGGCCCCCTTACTATTCAGGCAGTTCGATTGACTGCCCTATCCGAGAACGATGCCTTTCTTCAGGATCAGATTTGCATACAAAGCACTTTCCCCTGTTGCAACTACGGCATATGCACGTGCCGCTCGATCATAGAAAGCAAATCGTTCGATATGTCCCATACGCAAACACCCCGGCTCGGATGCTTCCATAATCCCCTCATACGCTTCCCAAATAGAAGTTTCGACAGAATCACCCGGGACAACCTCCATCAGTATGGCATTGCCATCAGCGTATGTATCCAAAGGAAACACGCTCATAATGGCTTGTAAAACATCCGTTCCGGCATGTGCATCCAAACGAATCACTCGACTGTTGAGCGACGCTGCGGGAAAATTTGCGTCTGCAAGTACAATCTCATCGCCATGTCCCATCTCGCATAATACTTTGAGTAATTCAGGAGTCAGCAGTGACGACAGTCCTTTTAACACGATTATCCCCCTTATCTGTAAAGCGGGCCATACTGTCGACAGGCAGCATAATCCGCAGCTTGCGTATCATCGGTACCGAAAGACGCCCATGCGTGCGGGCGGAACAGAGCATCCAAAGAAACATTGTGCATGGTGACCGGGATACGGAGCATGGATGCCAGTGTGATGAGATCGGCCCCGACGTGGCCGTACACGGTTACGCCGTGATTTGCCCCCCAGTTTGCCATAACGCTGTATACATCGGAAAATGCATTCTCGCCTGTGAGGCGCGGACAAAACCACGTGGTTGGCCATGTCGGATCGGTGCGTCGGTCAATGATACCGTGAATTTCATCCGGTAGATCGGCAGTATATCCTTCCGCAAGCTGGAGTACAGGTCCGATTCCTTCCACGATGTTGAAGCGCAGCATAGTGACGGGCATTTCGGCACGGCACCGAAAGTGGCTGGAGAAACCGCCGCCACGAAAGTATTCGTAATCGGCACGACACCAGTCAGTCGCATCAAGGCAGGCGGCGATATCTGCATCGGTCATGTCCCAGAAAGGCTTCATACATCCCTTGCCCTGTTCGTTTTTGGACGCACCAGAACCGTCAAGTGCCGTTGCACCAGAATTGATCAGATGGATGAAGCCATTCGCTGCAACGCCATCCGGACGCTTACCAGTAACTCGTTCGCACGCGTCGGGGCTCCAATAGGTACGAACATCATGGAAGCAAGGCGCCGAATGAGTGACAAGTGTGCCGAGCATCATGGTGATGCCGTTGCAGGTGTCATTCTCCGTTGCAAACGGTGTCGGTGCTTTCCGACCATTCCAATCAAAAGTCGAGGCAAGAATCGCCTCCGAAAAATCGGCATTTGGAAGCCAATCTGTCCACTGCCGTTGTCCTTGAAAGCCACCTGCTATCGCATTTCGACCAAGTGCTTCCTCGTGCCAACCCAACTCGTCCAGTTTGCTGTTTCCAAACAAAATGTCCCGCATAATCAGTGTCATTTTTACGATGAACTCCCAATCATGCTCAGCGGGAATCACTTTGGAATCCGTAATGACGCGAGGGAATGTTTTGACGGCATTCTTGTCGAAACCCTCTCTGCAGTTCGCCCTAACCCACGCAAGGGCGCGCTCATACTCCGCCATGTCATAAATTCCGATCTTCATTCGGCGCAGAATCTCGACCTCATCCACCCATTCGGCGCGGATGCCAAAATACTTTTGTAGTACCGACGCATCACAAAAGCTACCTGCAATGCCCATGGCAACCGCCCCGATATTGACGTACGCTTTGTTTTTTATCCAGCCGACCACGATCGCACAGCGGGCAAATCGCAGAATCTTTTCTGCAACATCCACCGGAATCAAACTGTCATTCTTGTCTTGTACGTCCTTCCCATATATGGAGAAGGCAGGAAGACCGCGTCCAGCATGAGCCGCAAGCACAGCTGCCAGATACACCGCACCGGGGCGCTCAGTACCGTTGAACCCCCACACAGCCTTAATCGTATTTGAGTCCATGTCAAATGTTTCGGTTCCATAGCACCAACAGGGTGTGACTGTCAGTGTAGCGACGACATTCTCGGTTGAAAATTGCTCTGCGACACGGGCGGCTTCCGCTCCACTACCAATGGTCGTACAACCGATTACGCACTGGACAGGTGTTCCATCGGGATATTTCAAATTCTCTTCGATTAGGCGTGCCGCATTACGTGCCAGGTCCATCGTCTGAGCTTCCAAACTTTCACGTACCCCACCCCATCGTCCGTCAATGGCGGGGCGAATGCCGATTTTTGGGTATAGCATCAATCTTCCTCCTCTGCAGTAAAGAAATACACTATTATCATGACACAAAAAGCTGCGAAAATCAAGAAACGCTATTGGCGTATTATTTAAGCAAGATAATCCAATTTTTTTCAGCGGCACATTTATTGATTTTCCACATCTGTTATGCTATACTGTCCTTGAAGCGATAGCGGAACAGAGGGAGGCAACTCATGAAAGTTATGCATCGATGCAACAGCGAAAGTAGACAGCATTTCCTGCTGGAACAGTACTACTCGTTTCAGCTAAAACCACGTCTTCTATATGTAGGATATCTGGACAAGGAAAGCGGATGGGCAGAAGAAAAGCATTCGCACGATTTTCTGGAAATTGTTTTCGTCGCAGATGGAACCGGGAAGGTTTTTGTCAACAATAACATACATGAGATTCACAAAGGGGATGTATTGATATATAATGCTGGCGTTTCGCATTTTGAGCAAGGATACCCGAACAATCCGATGGAACTGTTGTTTGTTGCGTACGACAAACTCAAAATTTCCGGTTTGCAACCCAACTGCCTTTTGCCAGAATCTTACGGCTGTCTGTTTCATGGTATGGACATGTATAAGACACTACGAGATTGCTTTGATCAGTTGGTACACGAATTTGAGGCAAACGATCGCTTTTACAGGGAAATCGTGCAAAGCATCTCCCAAACACTCGTGATGTACGTTCTACGCCTGATCAACTGTTCCAAGGACACCTCCGCCTTGCTCGATTCCAGTTTAATTGTAGGTGCTGCCCGTGCATACATGGATGAGCACTTCCGAGAAAAGGTCACATTGGATGATCTTGCGCAGATCTGCTTTACAAACAATACTATATATCCCATCTTTTCACCCGTATGCAAGGGATCAGCATCGGCAAATACCTTTTACATAAACGAATCGAGAAGGCAAAATATTTGTTGAGTGAGACAACCTTGTCTGCAGAAGCCATTGCCGAACAGGTCGGTTTCCGTGATCCCGCGTACTTTTGCCGGGTGTTCCGCAAGGAAACTGGAAAGCCCCCGGCAGAATGGCGGCGTGCAAAACGAAATGAAACAGTACCGCTGTCAGAATAGAAAATGGGAGTCGTCTGTAATTGTAAATCGAGAGGATAATACGAATATGTTGAATGGTCTTGCATTTGGAAGCTATACATGTAAAACATTTTTATTTGAAGGAAGGGATTGCATCATTGTCTTTCCAGATACGTCGGATGAAAACCGCAACTGGATTATCAAAACTGAGTATTGGTCTGCCTTTCCAGATACAGAAAAAGCATTTTTGAAGAGAGGATTTCATCTTTTGTTCATGGGTAACACCAATCGATGGGCAACCCCTGAAGATTGCCATGCCCGTGCCCGCTTTGCGAAATTTGTTGCAGAACACTACCATCTACGGGAAAAATGCGTGCCGATCGGTATGAGCTGTGGCGGGGCGCATGCGGTCAATTTTGCCGGATTGCATCCCGAATGTATTGCCTCCATGTATTTGGATGCACCGGTTTTGAACTTCTGCTCCTGTCCTGCGTATCTCGGGAAAAAGGATATGCTCTGCAACAGCTGGGAAAACGAATTTGTCTTGGCCTATCCCGGAATAACCAAGGGACAGTTATTGAACTTTCCCTGGCATCCAATCAATCGACTGCCTGAATTGATCGCAAATCGTATTCCCATAGCCATTTCTTATGGAACCGAGGATCAAACTGTGCCTTATGCGGAGAACGGTCAGTTGCTGACAGAAGCGTACGAAAAGACCGATATCCCCTTTTTAGCAGTGCCGCGCGATTGGCAAGGACATCATCCGCACGGATTAGCAGACCCGGCTCCGATCGTCGAGTTTATCGTCGAAAATATGTTGTAGTTCTTTAAGGAGATTACACTATGAGAATTGATTGTACTTATGAAACCGAAAATACCACCTCTGAGCTTGAAACATTTGAATGGGACAATCCGTGGTGGGAGCAGGCACCAGACACAAAGAAAACAAGAGTTCTCTATATTGGAGATTCCATTTCATACGGAATACGCCGTCATGCAACCGAGATCAGTGAAAACACCCTTCTGTTTGACAATTTTTCAACCTCAAAGGCATTGGACAATCCATATTTTGCGGATTCTCTTGCACTGTTCGCAAAGCAGGAAAAATACCGTAGTGTCGTGCTCTTTAACAATGGACTACACGGATTTCATTTGAACGACTCCCTGTTTGAGAGGTATTATCGAAAAATGATTGTCTACCTGAAGGAATCCTTCCGAACTTTACCATGGCGTCCGGCTGGCTGTGCCATCATTTTTTTGACTACTACGATATGACCGGGGACGAGGAAACGCTCCTGAATCAGATTCTGCCGTTTGCCTACGAAACCGCGTTGTTTACCGAGGATTTTGCCGTGATCAGGGACGGCGTCCTTGTATGGTATCCCTCGGTTTCTCCCGAAAATACGCCGCGGGAGTTTGTCAATTACAGTAACCCGTTGGCACATTCCATGCCGACCGTCCAAAATGCCACCATAGAACTGGCGATTGTCCGGGAAACGCTGACGCGACTTTGTGCAATTGCACGGACGCACGGCTTATATGCCGACAAAACCGATCTGTGGGAACACATCATCGCATGCATTCCCGCCTATCGGATCAACGGGGACGGGGCGGTTTGCGAGTGGCAATATGAGGGTCTGAGCGATTTTTACTGCCACCGTCATCTTTCGCACCTGTACCCGGTTTTTCCCGGCAGTGAAGTGACACGCACGGGGGATTCTCATTTGTGGGAAGCATTTGAACGCGCCGTTGATCTGCGGGAATTGGGCGGGCAATCCGGCTGGTCCTTTGCGCATATGGCGGGCATTTATGCAAGGCTCGGGCGCGGCGACGATATGCTGGGGTGCATTGATTATCTGTGCCGCGCCTGTCTGTACGACAATTTCTTTACGGTACACAATGACTGGCGGGATAACCACCTGACGTTGCGGATGCAGGAACCGCCGGTGCAACTGGATGCCCTGATGGGCGTTGTCAACGCACTGCAACAGATGCTGGTGGACGACGACGGAAAGGCGGTGCATCTATTCGGTGCCGTTCCGAAAAGACTCCGCCGGGGCAGGGCATCCGGTCTTGCCTGCCGTTTCGGGACCTTTTCGCTGTCATGGGATGCCGATGCGGGAGACTGGTGCGCCACTCTGTCCGCAACCCGCAACGGAGCCGTTGTCGTTGATTGTCCGCAGCATCCGCTGAACGGGGCGTATTACACACTGACGCTGGAGGTGCAGAAGGGAATGCAATATTCTCTCCGGTTCGGCAATGACGCATTTTGTATGCAGTAAATCGGCTTATATTTCAATAACCCAGGAGATGAGAAAGAGAAATATGTATACGTATCGTGTTTCCGACTACAGAACGGAAAATTTAACAACAGATGAGGTTATCCGAAAATGCATGGACGATGCGAAAAGCTCGACGCAGCGGACGATTGTCTTTGATGAAAAGGAATATGTGATATCACAGGCGATTCTCTTGCCACCGGACACAACCGTTATTCTGGACGGGTGCCACATTATGCAAGCCGATTATATCGTCGATAATGTTTTTCGCGGTACAAACGTAATAGTTGATCCCAACCAGCCATTGGGTATGCCACTTGCCTGTGAAAGGACAAAAAACATTAGAATCATCGGAAAAAACGGAGCGCACATTTCCGGGCCCCAAAAAAATGCACGTGCATACCATACCACGCTACATGAGGAGCAGGACATGGTTGGCGATTTTTGGGGATGGAGAACGATTACCGTCTGCCTGTCCAATTGTGATGTTTTTGAACTGTCAGGCGTTTTCTTCGACAAGTCCAGGTGTTGGACAGCGAGTTTCGACCGATGCACCAACGGTTTGATTCAGAATATCCGCTTCCGGACAGACTGCAAAAACGGAGATGGCATCGACATCCGGTCAGGCTGTCACCACATAGTAATACGCAATATCAGCGGCACAACTTCTGATGACACAGTTGCATGCACCGCAATCGGCACATCAACCGTGCCACATTACCCAATGGGTAATTATCTGTATCCGTTGGAGCCGTGCACCTGTCTGACTGAAAAAACGCAGATGGATATGGATATCAGTGATATTTCAATTGAAAATGTTCGGAGCAACGGAAACCACCATGCCGTAATCTGTCTTGCAGCAGACGGGCATAAGATATATGACATCCGCCTCAACAGGATCGTTGAGGCAAATGCGGAGGGAAAAATGTGGCGAGAGGCGGTTGTCAAGGTATATACTGGATACGGAAAATCCTGCTCAACCGATGATATCTACAATATTCATGCTGAAAATGTTCTTGCAACATATGCAGACTACGCTTTTTATTGCAACACAGAATTGAAGAATTGCTATTTGAAAAACATTCACCATCGAGATCAAAAAGCGAGTCCGGGAATCAAACTCGATTATACAGAAAATGTGAGAATTATCGACGGAATTCGCAGAGACGATATTAGAGATATGTATACATCCTTAGGCATAAAACCAACCGATTGCGTTGTTATGCATGTTTCGCTAAAAAGCATCGGAAAAATCGACGGGGGCGCTGAACAGCTTCTTGCTGCCTCAACCGATTACTTAAAAAACGGCTTGTTTATTGTACCCACGCACACTTGGGCAAATGTAAACCGTGATACCCCACTGTACAATGTGCTCGAAACCGTGCCGTGTGTTGGCGCTTTTGCAATAACTTGTGCAAGGGTTGCAAACGAATCACCAAATGCAATTCGTTCGTTGCATCCCACCCATTCAGCCGCTGTGTTCGGTCAGGATTGCAAGCGTTTTGCAGAGGGAGAAGAAAAACTCCATTCCAGGACACCACGCAATGGTCTGTGGGGTAGATTGTATGATGAAAATGCAAAGGTTCTGCTTGTTGGCGTTGGTTTGGACAAAAATACGTACATCCACGCGATTGATGAAGAGATCAATGGGCTACCGGCTGATGAAAATGCGTATTTTGACGCACAAGTCATTGATTATAATGGCAAACGGATAGACGTACCCCGCATGAACATTTACACATACTGGCCTTCCTCGACATTTGGTCTCTTTGAAACAATATTGTTTGACGCAGGCGCCCTCACTTATTCTGATCTCGGCGGGGCCCAGGTTATATGCTTTAATGTCAAGAAAGCACACGATGTGATCATTAAACGCGTTAACTCTGCAAAGAACACTAAAATGATTTCAGAACTACTGTAAGCACACCGTGCAAACAAGATAAAGACATCTTCTTTTAGGAAAAGGACGTTCGCTCGTTAACAGTTATCAAAATAAGAAAGCATAGCCCGCCGTCCGAACAGCGGGTTATGCTTTTCTTTTCTTTTTTGTCTGAATTTCGCCGGAAACCGTCAGATCGCGCGATCCAATTCGTTCAGCATTCTGCGAACGGTTTCATCAGGCAGCTTTTCGACATCGACAGGCGTTATCAGCGCACGTCCGTACCGGTCGGAAAGAAACTGCATGCCGTTGTAATACGCCACAACATGCAACGGAATCCAAAGCTGACCGTTTTCAATATAGGGTGCGACCGGCACAATCACCGTGTCAATCCCCATGGCGACATGATCCGACCCACTTGTAAAAACCAGGGTGGTCTTCCCGCGGCTGACCGTAGCAGTGGTTCCATCCGCGGAAACGGAAACGCTGAAACCCTCCACATGTGCCAGTGCGCCGGCAGGAACAAAGAAACGGTTGCGTGTCAGCTGAGCCGCTACCCCCGTATCCGCCAGATCAATGGGGCTGACTGACTTGCCGGATACCATGTAGGATTTTCCGGCAACAAAACCTGCACCGCCCGCAAGACAGGTATTCAGGTTTTCAGAAAGCGTAGTGGTTCCCTTTTTTTGGCGATATGCATAGTTGAAACGCCCATTCGGCGCGGCATCTCCACGATCTAAAAACGACATGACCTGACCGTCAGAAACAGAGTTATCCGCCCATTTGAAATCAAAGTCCCCTTCCAATCCGCAAAGCGATGCCGCAACCCTGACGATCAGAAAACGTCCTTCTACGGTCAATTCCGCTTCACCGATCTGCTGCATCTCCCAGGTATCCGAGCGGAACGCATGTACAGACACTTTGCCTTTTCCGTTTATGACAGCACTGCTGTCCCTGCCGATCACAAAATCGTAACCAGCCCACCCGGTTTTACTGTTGCAGTCGCTGTCAAGGAACAGGTTCATCCATTCGCTTCCCTCCGGTGCAGTAATCTCCTCCCGGCACTCCACCATAAACCAAACGCTATCCCCGTTGCGCGATACCTTGGCACGCAAAATGTCATTGCGACCCGTGCTGTTCCGGTAATAATTGAATCCGCCAAAACCGATTGAATCCCGGTGCATGGTATCTCCCGCTGTATCGCGGTACTCGGGCCACACACCGCTCCACTGCTCCGCACCGCCGTCCTCGGAAATTGCAATCTGACCGTCTGCTGCGGGAATCTCACGTGCTCCCTTGAATCTGCGCAAAAAGGCGGCAAGCTGATAATAATAGTTGTCTCCGAATCCGCCCTTCATCGGTTCAATGTCACGGCTGAATTCCGGATTAAAAGCATCCACATAGTAGCTCTTTGTCCATGCCTCTTTTCCCCCGGTCAGATAGGTGTTGGCAATCAGCGCGCCGGAACCGGTCGTTTCCCATCGCCCGGCTGTCCATTCGTTCCACCCCGTCACCAGAACCACATACGGATCCACCTCTTCGGCACGTTTCATCTGCTCCGCAAACAGAAGTCCGAACGGTGTGGAGTCCAAATGAAACTGAAATTCGTCCCGCTTTCCGTTCGGCAGGATTCCCAATGCCGGTTGTTTATTCTTTACGGTATAGCTGCGCCCGATGGAAAGGTTGGCAAGAATTCCCGCGGAAACGGACATTTCTTCCACTTCGCCGGTCTGCGCGTTATAGGAAATCACCTGCGGAGTCTCGCACATCCAGCTCCAATAATCCTTTCCGTCGCCGAGATTTTCCTGCAAAGCCCAGCAACGCCGCACGGTAAATTTCTCGCGGCGCTCCGCGTCGATTGCAGAGAGATTTCCGAAAATCAGGGGTTTTCCCCGGTAGATTACATACAGGTCGCTGTACTCATTGTTGGCATAAATCTGATCCCAAAGATCGTCAAACACCTTAACATTCGGATCCGCGCTGTCACTGAGGAAAAAGCAAATATCCGGGGTATCCATCCCTTCTTCACGCATAGCCCTGTATTCCCGGAAAATTGTTTTATAAACATTGGTGAAAGGTTCTCCGTTTGTCACATCAAGGTAAATAAAATCCACACCGATGTCTGCGAGCATGGAAGCGTGTTTGCGAATGATCCAACGGTCTGTGGAAAGATAATAACCGAAATAGGGTTCTGCCCAATAATGTGCCCAACCCAACGGGCCGCTGGCAATCGCTTCCTTAAGTGCCTCCGCACCTCCCTGTGCATAAATAGCATTGTGATCATACAGGAGCTGGTCCGGATAGGTCGTGTGGGTAGACGTATGCCAGACCTCATAAAAAATACCGACCAATTTGTCTGTAACAGCGGATCCGTCACCGCTCACATTCCGCCATGCCCCGTCGGTTGCCGTCCATGTATCACTGTAAAGATCACGGATGCCAATGGGATCCGCTTCCGTGTACGGAACACGCACTTTCTCCTCCCACTCCAAAGACAAATTGTCATAGACCACACCGCCGTTGTTCTGGTGTGCCCAAAATGCCACGTAACCAACGGTATCGATATCGTAACTGAAGGTCGTTTCCATACGTGTCTTTCCCGCCGCGTCCACAACAGTAACCTGACGGGCATCGGTAATAATTACGCGAAAAACCAGTACACGCTCGCCCTCTTCCGTATCGGTATACACGGCAATCTCGTTGGATTCCATGTCATCCTCAATGTACACACGCCTCGGAGCAGAAAAATCAAACTCCGTTTCAAACAGTGTGACATTGGGCCAGGTGTTGATCACACCAACCGAACGGTTCTGAAAAGCCAGCCAGATTCCTTTGGAACCGACCGCTGCAAATTGATCATCATACCCGGGCAGACGCAACCCGATATATCCGGAATCATGCGCCGGTGAACCGGGTCTTTTTGCCTGCAGATCCAAAGTGATCTTTGCGGAGTCCGCCTTGATTCTGTGCTTTCCCGCAACATAAAAATGTGTATTCCCCTTGCTGGTCAGAACACCACCCGAAACATCGGCAGCCTCATTGAAAAACCAATCTGAATTTCCATCCTTAACAGGTTCCGAAAAGTCATTTTCATACAGCTCATGCCGCGGCTTGACTACACCCCCGGCAGAAGTTGTTTCTTCCGTAATACCGTCTTCGAACACCAATGTCTTCGGTGCCTCAGTTGCCGATTCCTCCGTCTGTGCAGTATCCCGGTCAGATTCCGTATCTGTTGTGACTTCCGGGCGCGTTTCATCTGTTGCTGAAGTCTGTTGCGGATTGTTCGGCGTCCGGTTGCATGCGCTGCATACCAGCAGGCAGATCAACACAACGATCATACCCAATACACATACGGCATATCGCTTTTCTTTTTGCAATTTCCTCATGAAAAAGCCCTCCTCTGTATCCGATTTCAAACAGGGATTCCCCGCTATCGGTATTATAGACTGATTTTCATGTAAAAACAATGATAGAATCGCGGAATAAACATTGCAAAAACGAAACAAACGGTATATAATAAATTTGCAAATACTGAAAAAAGAAGAAAAAGGAGGGATCCGCATATGGAAGCATCCGGAATCTGCGCGCATACCCGAACTGACAATCATCCGTCATCAGCAAAATACCTGAATCACTCCCATGATTCATACGAAATATTCCTTTTGACGGATGGAAACTGCACCTTTCAGGTGACAGACAGCCGTTATCATCTACCACACGGCTCCTTGATGTTATTCCGAAGAGGGGAGCTGCACAGACTTCTGCCGGAGGGAAACGCCCCTTTGGCGTATGGATATCTCCAATTTACCAGAGAAGCGATACCGCCGGAGCCGGCACTGCTTGAAGCAATCGACCGTTTATTTGAAAACCGACAGGATGGCTGCAACAATCTGCTGACGCCGACCGCTGCCTCTCTTTCTTTTCTGCAAATGTGCATACGCCGCATGAGTGTCGCGGCATCAGAAGACCCGCTTCCGCTCTTTTTATGCTACCTGCGCCCCTTGATACGGGAGCTGTTGTTATGCGGCACGCCGCTGTCCGGGGAAATACACCGCGTACAGCGGACGAACAGCCATGGAGATCTCCTGTTTGAGCAGGTCTGCGCATACATTTCCGCACACTTTGATACAATCAAGGATCTCGGTTTTATTTCCGACCGCTTCCACTACAGCACCGTTTACGTCAACGGACTGTTCCGGCAACGTCTCGGCGTTTCCGTATGGCAATATGTTCTGCATAAACGTATTGACCGTGCCTGCGATCTGATACTGGACGGAATGCGCGTAGAAAAGGCAGCTCTCTGTTGCGGGTTTGAGGACTATTCGACCTTTTACCGGATATTCCGAAAAAATTACGGCATAACCCCTTCTGTGTGTCGTAAAAACGGATCAAAGCCAAGGCTGGTCAGGCACTGAACTGTTTGGACAATAAACATAGACTCTACCATGGTTTTTCTCGCTTTCTCGGCTGGCTGCCCTTTCCTGCTTCGGCACAATATCTTGTCAAATTGCGCAAAGAAAGCATATTCTCCGCGTATAAATGCAGAAAGCTGCTTTGATAGCGCAACCGTCAAACCGAGTGAATCCGACATGTGCTTTTTCTCAACCGAAAAAGTGATGTAGGATATATCGCAATTTTTAGCGAATGTCAGAATACGGTTAAGGCACTTTCTGCGCTCTGTGATTGAAAGATTTTGATAATCTTCCTCGCGGCGTATGATGGGACCGGCATGAAAACAATGCTTCACACCAAAACCGATGTCTGCAAGTCCGTGTTCCAAGTGGTTGATCTGTTCCGCAATGGAGCTGCGCTGGTCATGAAATACGAGTGTAAACAAATAGAACGGCGCATGAGGCTCGTATGTGCCGAAATCGCCCGATTCATCAACGAATATGCTGAGTTCAAAGAATATCATAAATGGAATATTGATTTCTTTGATGCAGGGTTATTGAATGATACTTTTCGACAATGAGGGTTATCTCCTGGTATCTTTAGGAGATAACCCTTCCCTTTATAACGTTTGTCATACATAATCAGACTGCTTTGATGGTTTATCAATCATGTGCCGATTTTTGATGTCCACAGTCGTACTCATATCGCTATGGCCGAGATACTTCTGAATGACCTTCATGTTCACGTCCAGCGACACGAGAAGCGAAGCGCAGGTGTGGCGCAGGTCGTGGAAGCGGATGCGCGGCAATCCGTTCTTCTTCAGCATTTTCGGGAAGCGTTCGCTGATATAGTTGGGACGGATGAGATTGCCGAGCGGATCGACGCAGACCATGTCGAGGTATTCCTTTGCGTAATCCCGACGGTAAAGGCGGCGGTAAGTATCCTGCAGTTCCCGGTGTTCCCGCAGGATGTTTTCCACCTCCGGCAGGAGCGGAAGCGCACGCTTGGAGGATTCGGTTTTCATTTCATCGGTGATAACGGTCTGTAATTTTCCGTTTTTCTTAACTTCGCTTGCCTTGTTGCGGATATAAATCCGTTTATTTTCAAAATCAATATTGCTCCACCTCAGCCCCACAACCTCGCTTCGCCGCAGACCGTAATAAGCGGCAAGGATGACCGGGAGAAAGAGACGCTCGCCTTTGGCGGCTTCCATCAGCAGTTGCACTTGCTCCGGGGTGTAATAGCAGGCACTGTATTTTTTCGGCTTGGGACGATCCACCTTGTCAAACGGATTGGATAATAAGATCTCCTGCCGCACCGCCCATCCGCAGGCATCGTGCAGGAGATTATGATACTCCAGCACCGTCTTTTCCTTGCACCCGTCGGCGCGGATGGAGGCGTAAAATTCCTGAATCCGCACCGGGGTGATGTCCATCAGCGTCAGCTTGTCTCCGAAAAAGGCGCGTATCCGCCGTTCGATCAGCTCCTCATAGCCGTCGTAGGTCGATTTCTGCACATTCGGTTTCTTGACATTGACAAGCCAGCTCTGCAGAAATTCAAGGAAGGGACAATCCTCGGGGGAAAGGATGCCGCGACATTCCTTTTCGTATTGCTCCGTAAAGGCAGCAATCGCATCCCGCAGTGCCGCCTTCACGACGGATTTTTTCGCATCCGGTGTAAGATTCAACCCGACCCACTTGTATTTCCTCTTCTTTGTGATCGGATCCCCGTACCCGATCACGGCATAAAGCTTTCCGTTCTTCTCCTGCACACTGCCTGAGAGCGCCGTTTCTTTTTTCATTCAGCATACCTCCTTTGCTTTGGCATAACACAACATATCACTTTTCTTGTCACAAGTCCAGCCCTTAGGGTTCGAAGTTACAGAACCAACACACTTTTTGTAACCGCCGGGTGTGCGTCGATCCATGATATATTCCATTACGGTGGTTTTGGCAACGCGGTATTCGCGCCCGACCTTTACTCCGTAAATACTGCCCTCCCGCACAAGGCGGGAGGCAAGCTTTGTACTGATGCCGAGGGCGTTTGCCACATCGCGCAGTGTCATGGAGTCAGGATAGTTCGCAAAAATATTTTTGTTTCCGGTCATTCAGCATCCTCTCTTTCTTACATAAACAGCCCAAAGGTGTTCTCTTCGCTTTCTGTTTCGTCGGAATCCTCGTCGCAGTCGGGATCAAGTGCAGATAAAAGACCGATGACGGAGCCAACGACCGCACCGATCGCGTTGCCGTTCTCTCGGGCTTCCCGTTCGCGTTTTTCTTCTTCACTTTCCTCGGAATCCCCGTTGTTCAGAATCGAAACAGCGGAAGCAATCCCTGCAAGATCACCAATACCAGAATGAGCAGGCTTGGCAGGGCAAACAGAATGTTGAGCGCCCATCGGGTAATGAGATCCCGGCGATTGAATTTTTCTATTGCCAGTCCTTCCGGTGCCGGACTTCCATCTCTTTGAGTGTCTCCTGTATCTGTGCTGCCCGCCGGGCGAGTGCCGAAGCCGTAGCCTGCATCTGCAAAACCGTTTCCCGCAGGCTGTCGATCTGCTCGTTCCCGGGTACCGTTTCTTCCGGAAGCTGCACCGGCATATTCCGTTTCATCAGCTCTTCGGGCGAAAGCCTTGCGCAGGTTCTGTCGGATGATGAATTCATATTCCATGTTCTCCTTTAAGAATTTTTCGTCGTGTAATCTGTTGTCACGACATTTGCGGTAACTGCCATCCTTGCATTTTCCGTCACGGTAACAGGTGTAGGTAATCTGTTTTCTGCCGTCCTCCCACCGCACGCCGTAGCTCTGCAGACGCATGGCCTCGATAAAATCTTCGCGTGACAGACTGCGCGCCATGGCAAGTGTGATCGCACCGCAGAGATGAAACTTCCAGCTCTCCCCTTGAATTGCTTTGCGATATTCCCCGTTGCCGATGCCGTGAACCTTGGTTTTTCGATAGGGCGGCAGCGTGGCGATTCCGTGGGAGCGGCAGATTTCGTCGCTGATAGCGCGGAGCTTTTTCAGATTGTCCGGGGATTCATGCAGTTTCTTTCCCGTGTCCGGATGCACCGTGTTCACGATCATATGCGAGTGAATGTGCGCCCGGTCGACATGGGTGGCAATCAGAACTTCATAGCCCGTCCAGGCTTTTGCGGCAAACTCTCCGGCAATTTCGTTTGCCTGCAGCGGAGTAATATTTTCGTCCGGCGAAAAGGATTGCACATAGTGGCGGAAAAGAAGTCCGTCCGTTTTTCCCCATGACGCCTTGGTTGCCATAAACTGATTGTAGGCGATTGCGGGAACGCAGTTCTGACCCGTGACAGAAAAAATCTCTTCTCGAATCTTGGTTTTGGATGGCTGCAGGCAATATCCTATGACATTGCGCATGACGGACGGGCGAAAATCGGTGCCGCTTTTATACCGGATCAGCTTCAGAATCGGCAACGGCATCCTCCTTTCGATGCAGGGCGATTCGCATCAGTGCCACATGAATCTTACCCAATGCCTCGGTAAGATCCTGCAGTCCGACCACACGAACAGCACCTGCATTTGCAAGTTTTGTGAGTTGGTTGACATTGTTTCCGATCCGGCGCAGTTCGGTAAGGATCGGCTTCAGATCTTCCATCAGCGTAATTTCCTTACCGAGTGCCGCAGTAACCAAAAAATCCATGCGGGAAAGTTTTGCTTTTGCCGCCTTGCGGTCGATGATTTCCAGTTCCTTTTCCGTTACACGGATGGGAATATTTTTGTTTCGGATTCTCAAAGAATCACTCCTCTCCTGTTGTTTTTTAATAGGGGTGCGGGCTTAGCCCGCATAAAATGTGCGGGGCGGAAAGCCACGCGCTCTGCTCGCCACGGCAAAAGCCGTGAAAAAACGGAAAGCCGTTCATGTGTCAGGGACGCAAGGGACGGAAGGAACGCAGGTTTCACACACCGTGTTTCGTGCGTCACTTGAGTCACTTTGCGTCACATCGGGTAATGCGGAAGGAAGGTAATGCACGAATAAGTAGCGTTGTCCGTTGCTCCGTTTGCTCTGAAACCTTACACCATTCTCGGCAAGGAGGCGCTGGCTGCGATTCATCATCTGCTTGAGCGCTTTGGGAGATAGGTGGGTTCCGGCGTAGGCGTTGTAGCGTTCGGCAAACTCCGAGTTGTCGCCACGGTATTCTTTTTCTGCCCTCATAAATTCCGACAGCAAAGAAAGTTCGGGCGGGAGCAGAATCTCCGGCGCGTCAAGGCTGTCCTTCATCAACGACCAGATGCAGGTCTTGGAATCGAAATGCAGTTCGATCCTTCGCGAAGGGATGTCCCTCCCCGTGCATTCCAGAACGCCGTCGGCTTGTCCCCTCTGCGCATGATCCAAAACAAACACTGCGTCCACCGCACCCGAAATGCCCGTTGAACCGGAGATCTTGTTCAGCGGATCGCTGTCTCCCATTTTGCGCAGATGGTGAATCAGCAGAATCGTCATATTCAACTCGTCAGCAAGGCGCTTGACCTGTCGTACTTCCTCGTAGTCGCTTGCATACGAGGTATCGTTTCCCGGCTTGCGGATGATTTGAAAGGTGTCGATGATAATAAGCGCAAGGTCGGGGTGTTCTTTTTTGAAGTTCATCAGTTGCGGAATCAGCCCGTCATTCAGCGAATCGGCTTCAAAGGACAGAAAAAGATTTCCCGCGCCCTCGTCGGTGATGGCATTCAGGCGGTCGTGGATGCGTCCGTTGCCGTCTTCCAGACAGAGATAGAGAACTGTGCCCGGATGGACTTTCAGCCCCCACAGCGCCTCTCCTTTGGCGACATGCAGGGCAAGGTCGAGTGCCATCCACGACTTGCCGATCTTTGGTGCCCCGGCTAACATACACAACCCCTGCGGGAGCAGCGTTTCCACGCAGAATTTGCGCTCCCTGAATTCGGAATTCATTAAGGTTTCGCTGTCGATGACAGCAAGAGCTTTTACATTTTTCATGTTTTTCCTTTCGTTTTTCACCGTTGGTACCATTTTGATACCAACGGTGAATCTGATTTTCTTAGTTCTCTTTTTTGCGTACTGCGGAGTATCTCGCAGGATCTGTTCCATGTCTGTTTACAAGGAACCGAGAATCACAAATGCATTCGCGGGTATTCATTCAACCCAAAACGAAACCGCATCTTCTGCCTGCCGGCAGACCGCACCGAATGCGGGAGTATCATTATTCGCTCCGATCCTGTCATCGCCGCTCCCGCCATCCTGTTTTTGGCGGAATCCGAAACCGTGATGAATCGCTCGGCGGCAAGAGGCGTCGACTTTCCTTTTGCCGTGTCGTGGCGCTCACGTTCGGGGGCTTGCCCTTTCGGGCGGACCGGGGGGCCTCGGCAGTACGCTATTCGGTTGTCAAAGAGCGGAGGAGGAAAATATGCCTTTACTTCTATTGGCAAAATAATCGGCGCTTCTAAACCGGTCTTGAGAAGATCTCACAAATATTCCCCTCACCCTGTATTCCACACTTTTTTTGCGTTTGACCACCTCAAAATCGCATTGTTTACAAAATCGTTACAATTTACGCGCGGCTTATCATGCAAGAAAAAAGAATGAGCGTGATATTCGGTTGCCAAAGGCACGGATGTCAAGCGTCGTTTTCCGTTGTCCTTCACTTAATAGCCACAGAAAAAGCAAAAGTGCACCCCCTCACTTCTACTGGCAAAAAAATCGGTGTTTCCACAACCGTTTTGAAAATTTCTTCGAAAAACTTTTCTCTACTCTCCTGTAGCCAAGAAAATCGGCGCTTTGATTACCAGTTTCGAAAAGTCCCGTGAATTTCCCCCTCACCCTGTATTCCACACTTTTTTCGCGTTTGAGTGTACCAAAAAAGCATTGTTTTCAAATTCGTTACAATTGGGCATCGGTCAGTATCGCAAAGGGCAAAAAAAGCGCCCAACCGAGATTGGTTGAGCGCGAATTGCTCATGATACTTGTGTTTTGTCAAGTCTATATGTACCTACGACTCCGCTACCACGGACATTTTCAAAAATCCCGCTTTGAAAGCATCCGGGAAAATGAATGTTTTTTCTCCGGCATCAAAGTTTACACGGATATGTTTCCCTGTCTTGTCGATCCATGTAATGGTACCGGTTCCGAAAATCTTATGTACAACAACATCCCCTTTATGAACATCCGGAGCGACATACAGTTCTTCTTTCAGCGCTTGCAACGGTGTCGGCTTCGCGACAGGATTTGTTGCGGGCTTCACTTCGTATTGCTCGGTGACAAGGGACGGCGTTTTCCTTACGGTAGCAAAAGACACGGGTACAGCGGGAGATGGATCTTCCTCCGGTTCGCTATCATCCGGCAGTGCTTCCGGCGGACGGTCATTTTCCATCGTCGCCTGCTGATTGTAGAACAGCTTTGCATATTCTTCGCGGCGGATAACGGTATCCCAACCGCCGATATCCCTGCCCTGATGCCTGTCAATCCCGGTATAGGACAGGCTGGAATCCTCGTATCGCTTGAATTTGAAAATCGCATCATTCATCAGACTTGCATTGAAAACGCCGAGCGAACAGAGCAGTTCAAAGTCTTTGACATCCAAACCGGTTACCTTTTTGAAAAGCCCTGGTTCCAGTTGCGTGATTACATCGCGGAGCGACCGCTCTCTGTAATCGGTCAGATACATAAATACCGGTACGCGTGTTGCGAATTTGATGAGTTTTTCCTGAATCTGCTTGCGCATGGATTTGTATTCTTTTTCTTCGGCGGAAATTTCCTTCTTTTCCTTCGGCGTGAGTTTTTCTTCGCCTTCTTTTTTTGCCTTTTTCACCGCTTCGGATTTGTTGATGATGGTCTGAATATCGCTGTTCAGGGAGCGGAAGCCCTCTATGTTCATCAGCGCATCAAGTGCCTCTTTGCTTGCCAAAAGGCGGCTCAGCGTGCCGTTGTCCACATTGACAAGCAATGCCGACTCCCAACGCTTGGCAAGCAGCGTTGCACTGGTACCCGCCATTGCGATATCCAACACATCCTGCGCGTTGATCTGCCGCATGGTGCTGCCGTCGTAGGCAAGAACAGGCAGGAAACCGATGAATTCCGCCACCTTCTTTTCGGGATTGGATTCATTGACATCCAATCGGCAAGAGTAATCGGAAATCTGACGGAGCGCACGGTCAAGCGCAAAGTCAAAAACATAGCACTCCTGCTTCATAATGGTTTTGTTGCCCGCCTCGTCGGTGATTTCCCATGGGGACTGCACACGGAATGCGGTCTGAAAATAGGTTTCGGGGGATTTGAGATTGCGGAGCATGAAAACGCCCGTCCACGGCCTGACCGTAACACCTGTCGTCAGCTTTCCGCAGGAGAGTGTGATAGTTTTGGTCTTCAGCGGATCACCCATCGACTTCAGCACAGGTGCAAGCGCATCCAATCCGATCCCCGCGCGTGTTCCGGCGCAGACATTGATCCTGTAATCGTGATAAAATGCGTTCTGCTTCTGCATGAGCAGATTGTACATAGCAAAACAGGCGGCAACATTCGGCAAAAACCAAAGCGTGTGCGACAGAACATTCAGAAGGCGCGTATCGGAATACGGCATTGGCGGACGCCGATCCTGACCGAGCTTCATATCGTCTACATTGGCGGGCAGGTAGGATCCGCGAATGAGATCCAACCACTTCTGCACCTCGTTTTCGTAAACAAACCGTGCGTCTTCCCCCTTCCCCTTTGCGGAGAAGAAAACATTCAGGTCAAATTCATTGAATTCCCCCTGCATGGCGATCTGACGGATGCTGTCGGGGATGCGGTAGGTCAGCATGACCATGCGCGGCAGGGATAGATACGGATTGCCCGAACCTACCCAATTTTCCTTGGCGCGTTGCTCGTCGGAATAAGTCCAGTTGAAGATCTGATCTTCGATGAATTCGCCCGAATTGATGGCGCGGAAAGGCGTACCCGAGAGAAACAGATAATAGCTTGTTGTAATGGGCAAAAAGGTTTCATTGTAGGCGTTTCCCGCTTCTTCCATACTGTATTTTTCGGCATCGAAATCGGCAGACTCCTCTTCGTCCGGATTTTCAAAGAGTTTTCTTGCATTCTCACGCCACGCGCCGAAATGATACTCGTCAAAAATCACCAGATCCCAATTGGTGGTATGGATGAATTCGTTTTTTGCCTTGATACCGCCCGCTTCATTCGTCCCGAGCAGATCCTGAAAAGAGCCGAATACCACAATAGGACGGGACTTGTCCGCCATTTCATATTGACGGTCTATGTTCATGTCGCCCATATGTGCGTCCTTGTTGGAGACAAACTGCCAACCGTCAAAGTCTACATGGGTCACCAGATCCTCGCGCCATGCCGACTCAACTGCGGGTTTGAAGGTCAGCACAAGGATTCTGGAGAGTCCCATTTTCTTTGCCAGCTCGTAGGAAGCAAACGTCTTGCCAAAACGCATTTTGGCATTCCAAAGAAATTTCGGGACTCGCCCCGGCTCGTCCGACTTGGCTTTTCTGAAATAATCCGCAGTGCGCTCCACGGCACGCACCTGTTCGGGTCGCATCCGGAAGGTCGCTGTGCGCTCGCCGTCTGACCGGATTCCGGTTTTCAGCTCGGTTATCGCCGCCCCGACATCCTCAACCTTGCAGTTAAGCCACTCGTTGCGGTCACTTCCTGCGTTCAGCCGACGGAATCCGCGGCGCTCCAGAATACGGTGGATATCGTGATCGGTAAAACAGGAACCGTCGGGACACATGGCAGACTCACGCAGGAGAATCTGCGCCTTGACACCGCTCGTGTGCGTCTGCTCATAAATGCGTTTTTCAACATCCCGTTCGGTATATCCGACCTTGATGTAACCGGTATGAGACGCAACACCGGGAAGCGCATAGGCATAAACCGTCGGCGTGACCGCGGGACGTTGGATGAAGAAATCAGTTGACATGGTCGTCCTCCCGCGGGATCAGCTCCCAACCGCGCACGCCCTTTGAAGTATCCAAACGATATTTTTTGCTACAAGCATCGCAAGCAATGTACACATCGTGATCCCGAAATCCCGGGATATTGTCGTGTTCCTCAATGATCTTTCCTTTGCCACAGGGACATTCATATTCATATCGTTCAGTATCACCACTCCCGGCGCCATAGCCGATATGATCTTCTTGGCTTGAACAGATTAACTTGGTGCGCATGATCAGTCCTCCTTGATGTTCGTAGAATCCATCGGTTTTATCATGGATTCGATAAAATCAATTTCTTCCTGTGTCAGGTTATATTTTGTGTAGAGTTCGGCATCGGTCCACGGTTTGGAGAAATCTTGAAGGGGAACAAATTGATATACACCTCTTGCGGCATTTTGAGAATTTTTCTTCAGCAATACTAAAAATCTAAAGAATTTGGTAGAAATATACGATATAACATTTTTACAGATTTTTTTGCTTTGAAATTCTCCAATAACCAAATAACTTTCATTGCATACAGTCCCAGGAGCTCCGTAAAAGGGTACCGGCAATATGGGGTGCGGGAATGTATCACTACCACTCCCTGCTTTGGCAATATAAACTTTGTGCCATGGAATCATCTCCACGCCACGTGTAATTTGACTTTTTGAGATAAAAGCAATTGTTCCTCTCAAATCCCTATCGTTTCCACTAACATACAATATTAAATCATCATCATGCAACCGCTCTTTCGTTCCTTTAAAGGTATTCGGAATCCCGAAAGGTAATCTTGAACTTACAATTTCTTCAAATGATGATTCGCCTCTATTCATTACCTTTCGTAAAATTGTTATTGCCTCATTGTATCGAATAAAAGTTTCACATCCCTTTTCAAGCAATGGACGAACCGATGGTTCAGATACAGCAATTCCTTTATGTGAATAGACAGAACAATCTCCCTCATTATCCCTATCCCATAGAAAAAATGACACGCCTCCTTTGATTTGGACTCCAGAAAAACAATCATCCGCTTCGGGATAATCATGAATTACTCGCAAGTGTCTGTCATGAAGCATTTTATCTCGATATTCATCCAGTCCCTTTCCGCCGGTAAACCATCTTGATGGAGTGATCATCGCTATAAAACGTGGATGCAGTTTCATAGCATTTGTCACAAACAACTGATAAATGGGTTTTGCACTTGCACCGTTTCCACCCCCATCGCTCAACTGATACGGCGGGTTTCCGATAATCACATCAAATTTCATCTTGAATATTTCCTCCGGATTTTGCGTATGAATCCATTCGTATGCATGTGTTTCCAGCTCTGACGAACGGTCGTATTCGTTCTTAGACGCGCCGCACCAAATACAAGACGCTTTCGGCGTTCCGTTGCTGTCGTAAGTCGTTTTTCCCCATGTATGCGGAATGCGTATATAGCGAATATTTCCTTGCGCATCGTCAAAGCGGCTCACCGAGAACTCGCTGTTCGGGTATTTGGAGCAGTACACGCCACGACGGGAAAGCAGGCTTGTCAGCTCGGTAATGGCAATACCATACAGTTGTTTTTGAAAAATATGATCGACGCGTTCCTGCAAATCGGGAATCTGCGGCTCCAACCCGACGATCAGCCGTTTTGCAATCTCCCGGAGAAAAACGCCGGTCTTGCACGCAGGATCCAGAAAGGTCGTATCGGGATTGCGAAACAGTTCCTGCGGCAGCATGTCCAGCATTTTATTGACCACATCCGGCGGGGTGAAAACTTCATCGTTGGAAAGGTTTGCAAGGCAGGACAGCACATCGGGATTGTAGACATTTTCAAACAGTGCATTACTCATGGTCGGCAAGCCTCCTGTAATTTGTGATATACTGCTTCAGAAATTTTCCTTCTTCGTCAGGTCGCACCGTCTCTCCGAACAACGACAGTTGCCCGTCCTCTGCGGGTGGTTCCTTTTCGTCTTTTGCATTGACCAATTCGTCAAAGGCGTAGTCCTTGCGCTGAATGCGCCCGTCATTGAACGGGAAAGTCCATTCCGAAAATACGATCGGTTCAGAAGTGTCCTTGCCGTTTTCGTCTACGCACATAAGGGACAAAGCATTGCCGCAGACAATGTTGCGGGCAAGAATGAATCTTGCCGCCGCCCGCGTATCGTCGTTGCACTCCTTTTTGCAGACCTTATGGTATTCCTTCTCCCACAGTCCGTACAGCCGCTCACGGCAGGCTTCGCAATTGTCCGCAAGAATATCCACCCCATACAGACTGCCGAGAGCGAGCAGTGAGTTGCGCTCCCAATCGTAGCTGCTTTTACGGTACTTTCTTATTTGCTCACAGGCAAGCTTACGGGAAAGAATCTCGGCAAGAAAATTACCGTCCCCGCAAGCAGGCTCCAAAAAGCGGGAATCGATGCGTTCGGTTTCGGGTTTGACAAGATCGCACATCGCTTTGACCTCCCGCTCGGCGGTAAAGACCTCACCGTGTGCAGCGACCCGCTCCCGGGATTTGACCTGTTTTTTCTCCATCCGACGCTCCTTTCTGCACCGAATATAACATTCGATGCAGAAAAGATAAGAAAAAAGGACGCATCCGTGTCAAAAATTGACAAGATGCGTCCGAAAAGTGCTTTCTCGGGGTTGAAAAGTGCCTTGCGGTGTGTTATAATAAAGTATATAAGTATGTTATTATGTACCGAATGTTATAATCGATGCAGTTTTTTGCTCAAAAAAGCTTTTCCAATTTGTTCATGGCGGCAATTTTCGTGTCCATCATGCTGTGCGCATAACGATTGAGCGTGATGGTTGCGTTTTTATGCCCCATCAGTTCCGAAAGGGTTTTGATATCCATTCCGCATTCCAGTGCGCGGGTTGCAAATGTGTGTCGCAAAGCGTGAAAGTTCAATTTTCGCACTCCCGCCTTTTCGGTCAGGCGTTCAAACAGATATTGATACGAGCGGATCGACATTCGCTCGGCTTTTTTGTTTTCTATCACAAACTCGCTCCGCGCGCCTCTTCTATAGATGCGTAAATCCTCTGCAAGATAGCCCGGCAAAGGAACCATGCGTTCGGATGCGGCTGTTTTCGGTCGATCCACAAATAACTGCCACTCGCCCTCGGCGTTCTTTTCGCGGTAGACCGTCTTTCCGATGTGCAGAATTCCTTTTTTCATGTCAACATCCTGCCACTCCAATCCAAGCAATTCCCCGATTCGCAATCCGGTATAAAGGCAGAGCCGGATGCCGAACAACCGCCTGTCTTCCCATGCCGCAATGGCTTCTTCCAATCGCCGCTGTTCCTCTCGTGTAAACGCTTCCACCCGCGACGGCGGACCGGGTACACGCTGGATACGGTCACAGGGATTTGCCGGGAGTAATTCCATATCGCACGCATAGGTGAATGCGGCGTTCAGAACGGTCAGCATCAGATTGGTACTGGTCGCCGAAAGTGCCTCGCCGCGCAGGTTCCCGTCCGCCTGATGTGCGGTCAGAAATTCGGAAATCTGCCGCCGGCCGAGATCGTCAATCTGCGTGTCGCCAAGTTCGGGCAGGATGTGCTGAACGATCAATCCCTTATACCGGCTGTATGTCCGCGGCTTGACCCTTTCCCGTTCGCATCGGTCCAGCCACGCTGTCATCAATTCATTTGTCGTCATTTTTCAATGCTCCTTTTTACCTTTTATTATAGCCTCCTCCGGCGTTTTTATGAATATCTCAAGGGAACGAAAGAGCGACACCCTCCGGCAATCCGGCAAAGCATCGCTCTTTTAAAATGCGGCGTATATTGAACAGTGTATCGTTGCATTTTCATGCGCTTGCCCCCTTCCGTGCCTGTAAGTATAATACCATACCACAGAAGGTCGGAGAAGTCCAGCGAAAATCCAAAGAAAAAAGATGTGTCGGAGTAAATTACGGCAGATTTATAGATTGACCCAAAATCAGCCGAAACATTCACTCTCATACCGGTATCGTTCTATTGAATTTCAAAAAATGTGTTTTTTTGCTCGCGGATTTCAAAGAAAAATGTGTTGAATTGTTCTTGCAAAACTTCGAAAAATGTGTTATACTATATCAGACGGAAAAAGGAGGGATCGTATGAAGCGAAAAGCGATTGAAGATCTGAAAAAATGGCGTGATGACCCGGAACGCAAACCGATGGTATTGCGCGGTGCCAGACAGGTCGGAAAAACCTGGCTGATGAAGGAATTCGGTCGGGTGTATTATGAAAACTAAAACTGTGTATATTTCAACTTCGACGAAGAAGATGAGCTGAAATCAATCTTTGAAGTTAACAAAAATCCGGCACGGATTGTCGAGCTTCTCTCCATGATCGCCGGAAGCAAAATTCAACCGGGTAAAACGCTGATAATTTTTGATGAAATACAGGAGTGTCCGGAAGCCCTGAATACGCTGAAGTATTTCAGAGAAAAAGCCAATGAATACCATGTGATTGCCGCGGGAAGCCTGCTCGGCACACTTCTTGCCCAGCCCAAATCCTACCCGGTCGGCATGGTAAACCTGCTTGATATTGCCCCACTGACTTTTGACGAATTTCTTGATGCGACCGATCCCGTTCTTTTTTCATACTATGACAGCATTGAGAAAGGGCAGATCATTGAGGAAATCTTTCACAACCGCTTGACCGAGGCATATAACTACTACCTGATTATCGGCGGAATGCCCGAATGCGTGGCATCATGGATCAAATATAAAGATCCGGAAAGAATCTCCTCCATTCAGCGTGAGCTGATCGAAATCTACGAAAACGACTTTTCAAAGCATAACGGCAAGGTCAACAGCGGTCGGATCCTGATGGTTTTCCGCAGCATCGTTTCTCAACTTGCAAAACCGAACGAAAAATTTATGTACGGCGCTGTCCGTGAAGGCGGCAGAGCACGGGATTTTGAAGAAGCAATCGAATGGCTCGTGTCGGCAGGAATGCTGAACCGTGTCTGTAATGTATCCAAAATGGAGCACCCGCTGTCTGCATTCGATAAACCCGATCAGTTCAAGCTCTTTGTTTTTGATACGGGGTTACTCAAGCACATGGCAGGAATCGATAATGCCGCAATTCTTTTGAATGCGGATTACCAGTTCAAGGGGCCGCTGACCGAAAATTATGTTTTGCAGCAGCTACGCGGGCAATTTCCCGTAGAACCGCGATACTATACCGATAAAACGGGGGAAATTGATTTTGTTCTGCAAAACGGAATGGAGATCGTGCCTGTGGAAGCAAAAGGCGGGGAGGACAAATCAGCACCATCCTTCAAACGCTACATTGCCGAACATCATCCGAAAAATGCGATCCGCTTTTCGAGGCGCGGTTACCGCAAAGACGGCGAATTTACCAACCTTCCGCTTTATCTTGCCTGTAAGACAAAAAGCCTGCTTTAAAATTGCGTGCTTCCAATCAATATGTCTACAATGTCGGGTAGCCAATAGGAATAAAAATATGCGTCTTCTAATACTTTTTCTAATATTTCATTAGAAACCGCATTAGAAAGCGGATGCTTGTGGGGAAAAGATTTTGCGGCGGTTCGAACAGAAAAACGCCAAAATCCCCGTCAATACAGGGGTTTTGGCGTCACTTATCGTCTGCTAAGTTGCGGTAAAGTCCGGAGAGGCAAGAAATCTTGAAAACCGTTTGGGGGCAACCCCACAAGGGTTCGAATCCCTTTCCCTCCGCCACGAAGTGCGGTAGTCCATGATACAATGGGCTACCGTACTTTTTTATTTTTCTGTCGAAGAAGTCCTTATATCAAGCAGTTTCCCGAGCATAGGGGGTGCAAAAGTCCTCAATGTTCGGATTTTGCTATTTTACCGAAGGTGAGCTGCTGATTTTTGCTTTGCACCCCCCTTATGGGAAAAATCAAAAAGTAGATAGGTTTATCAAAAGGTTGCAGAGAAAAATCAAATTGTTCCTTGACATTTATTTGCTACGCTTTTCCTCTTTCCCAGGGAGAGTCAATGTTCCTGCTGATTTTGATACAATAGGAAAAGCCTTCTCCGGGGTCAAAGCCGCCGAAAAAGGCATAAAACAAGGGCTTTCGAGGTCAAATGCTGACTTCGGAAGCCCTTGTTTTTGCTTTATTCAGTTACAGATTTCTGCCGTTCCAGAGTTCGACCGCATCGTGGGGTGCAAGCCTTGCGGTGTACTGATTTTGAAAAATTAAAAGGTATGGCAAAATTAAAGGGTTCAATCTGTTTCAAGGAGTTCTCTCAGGGTTTTCCCATCAGCGTCTTTCCAGAGTGCATTTCCGCTTAATGAAGCTCCGCCAACAAAGCCAGCTGCTGATGAAGGACTTGAAAGAAGCACATCAGCCGTTAAAACGCCTTTACTATCAATCTTATCCTCATATTTCTTGCGATCCTTTATTGTTCTTTCGGGGCAGCTTTTGGTCACGGTAGGATTGATGGTACTACCTTTCAGCACAACAAACCCCTCGCTTGTTCTTTTCCCGGATGCCACCCCTTTGCCATATTCCATGTATAGAACTGGCTCTGTGTCGGCTGATTCTGTAGAAGGTATATACGGCTCAAATACCTTATGTCCAAGAGTGCCCATCACAATTTTTGCATAGTCGATAAACTCTTCAAGTTCACTTTCTGTCTCCTCGGTTATATTCCCAGGATTGGGGTCATTTCCGTTTTTAACAACGTAGCGACCGGCTTCTATCGCCATATTAAAGAAACGATTTTCAAGATAGCTTATCTCCGTTGGTCCGAAAGAGTTATTTGTCGTAGTGAACATGACCGCCTCCGTCCAATAGTCAATGGAGTTATGCGCCTCCTGCACCCGCAGAAGAAGACCTTTGCCATTTTTGCGAATTCCGGCCTGACCTATATACACAACCACATTATCCGTCTTATCAGTGCCGAATAGGAAATACACGCCGCTCTGTTTGAGAATATCCAAATCTTTACACCTGTCCAAAGCGGTACGAGGAATTTTATATGCGATTCCAGTCCAATTGGCAAGGGAGCATTTAATCCTGCCGCTCGGCTCTCCATCCATCAAAAATAGTTTTAATGTTTTACTTCTTGGCATGGTGCTTCCCTCCTTACCATCTCACGAAAAGATTCATTAATCATTATCACAACTTAATGATATCGCGCCACCGTAAACACGTTTGAGTTTATTATCGCTTTCAAGCAATGCCAAATCTTTTTTTGCAGTCTCATACCCGACAAGGAAAATTCGTTGAATATCAGACACAGTAATTCTTCCTTCTTTTTCCACAATTTCCAAAATCTTTTTCCTTCTTTCAACCGGGAACAACATTGTTTGCTTCTGCATAGTAAACCTCATCCTTTCAATTTCAAAAATCAGCGCTACAGGCGCTTTCGCATACCATTATATACCGTTTCTTACCGATTGTCAAGAGAGCGCAAGGAAATATTTGGATATTATAGTAACGCTAAACTGTCGCCCTGTATATTTGAAGCAAATCTCTTGACAAAAAGCACGTCCCGTGGTATAATCTTAGCCGTATGGATTTCGTTTTGGATACCCGATATCTGTCGGTAGCTGACTGCCGTAACCGCGGTTCTGCGCGCGGACTGCTCGCATTCCATACCCCTGCCAAGCGCAGCTCTTTCATGGACAGGAGTCCTTTTTTATGTTCTGCATTTCAGAGGTTTTGAATCTGGTATGAGAATAGTTTGGGCGGAATGCGGGGAGGATATGGAACAGGTACGGTAATCCTGAAATGGATACCTGACCGATGTGCGGACGGGAAAACGGCGATGCTCCCGGACCGTTTTATCGGCGCTATCCCTTACGACCGAGTTCTGCCGAGCATGCGCATGGTGTGTCCGGCGGGATTCTTGCCCGGTTTGACCGGGCCGCACCCTGAATTGAGGTAGGAAACAACGTAATGAATCAGAATACAGAGCCCACTCCGCGCGACGGGCAGGATGTGACGGAGCAGGAAGCACTGCCCGGGACAGACAAGACGGAAAGAGTCCCGCAGCACTATGCGGCGGGCAATAAAGCAAAGCCGACACGGCGCATCGGTTTGGGGGCGGCAATCAGCACGACCGTAACGGCGGTTCTGCTTGCCGTTCTGTTGACGTTCTCCCTGACGGCTAAATATTATGTCAAGGAGCCGGTCATTGCAGCGAAGCCCGGTGCGGAAACCGAGAAGACCTTTGCCGCCGAGTTGGACACCATCGACAGGCTGTTTCGCTCGCTGACCGTGTACTCTAACCTGGACGATGAGGCACTCCTGACGGCTGTACTCAAGGCATATGTCCAGCAAACCGGCGACAAGTATGCGCAGTATCTGACAAAAGACGAGTTTGAGGAGCTGATCAGTGATCAGAACGGAACGCTCTGCGGGATCGGCGTATCGGTGATTCAGTCGACCATCGGCGAGGGCGAGAGTGCATACGACACCATCCAAATTGTGAATGTCTACGAGGATTCGCCCGCCGCCGAAGCCGGCGTGCAGATCAATGACTGCATCATCCGCATCGGAACCGGTGCAGATGCCGTGTCGGTCGGGACGGTCGGCTATGAGAAAGCGCTCCGACTGCTCCGGGGCGAGGAAGGCACGCAGGTGACCTTCACCGTTTTACGTGCCGGACAGGAGGTCGTTCTGACCGCTGTCCGCCGGATGCTTGAGACAAAGTTCGTACTGTCGCACGTGTATGCGGATGACACGATTGTGGGTGTTGTGCGTATCACCGGCTTTGAAAATCCGACAGCGGAGCAGTTCAGGCAAGCGATGGATGCTCTGATCGCCGCAGGCTGCACGTCGTTTGTTGTGGACGTGCGCAACAATCCGGGCGGATTGCTGACGTCAGTGGAGGATATCGCAACCTTCTTCCTCAAGGAGGGGGATGTCATACTGCACACACGGTCGCGCGCGCAGATGGACAAGAAGGAGAAGACCACTTACGCGGTCACTGTCAAAGACGGTAAGGTTACGAGCGGATCCGGAAAATTGTCCGTGGAGGATATCGGCAGGTATTCCGCTTACCCGCTGACAGTGCTGACTAACGGCAATACCGCCAGCGCGGCAGAGTTGTTTACAGCCAATATCCGAGATCATAAACTGGGGGCAATCGTGGGCACCAACACCTTTGGCAAGGGCATCATGCAGACCACCTACCCGCTTTCGCGCTACGGCTACGACGGCGCGTTGAAGCTGACCACGCAGTACTATGATCCGCCCGTGGGGGAGAACTACCAGGGCATCGGCATCGCACCGGATGTGGAGTGCGCGCTGTCCGAGGAAGCACAGAAAATCAATTTTAACCTGTTGACCGATGCGAACGACAATCAGCTTCGCCGCGCGGTCGAGGCACTGCGCGGCTGACGCGTGGCGGACGATTTCCATCAAGGAAAGCGCCAAAATAATTCTACAGTTAAACAGATGATCAGGGAGGCAACCACCATGGCAGATCAGAATCAAAACAGAAAACAGTATACCAAGCAGGGCTATCAGGAGCTGCTCGATGAGCTACGCCGGAGACAGCAGGAGGAGCGCGAAAAGATCCGCGAGGATATCGCAGTAGCCAAGAGTTTCGGTGACCTGTCCGAAAACTCGGAGTATGACGCGGCACGCACAGCGCAGGCAGAAAACGAGGCGCGCATCCTGGAGCTGGAGGCGTTGATCGAGAACGCTATCGTTGTTGACGAAAATGCGTTGGATGACGGCACCATCGGACTCGGATCCATCGTGGTATTGCACGATGAGGATGAGGACGAGGAAATCACGTACTACATCGTAGGTTCCAACGAGGTGGATGCTATGGAGCATCGAATCTCGGATCAGTCCCCCATCGGACTGGGCATCATGGGCAAGAAGGAGGGGGACACCGTTACGGTCGAGGCTCCCTTCGGTGCCATGACCTTCAGAGTGCTGAACGTTTCCCGCCAGTCGCAGGAAGGCTGATCGGTAGGGAGACAGCAGGAAACGCCCGGAGCATCCGCGTGAGCCGGGCGTAGAGTTTTGCCGGAGGGAGAGTATGAAAAACCATGCGCACAGCAGATGATCGGAACAATGTGCCGGACAGCTCCAGCAGTGACAAGCTGACCCCCGGGGAACTGACGAAAAGCAGCCGCGAGATTCGCTGGTTGGACAATTTCTGGTACTATCACAAGTGGAAGGTCATCATCGCCGTATTCTTCCTGGTCGTGCTGGTCATCGGGCTTGTACAGATATTCTCCCGCGTAGAGTATGACGTGTATGTAACGGTCGCCGTCCCGTATACGATGAATGCGGACGAGAACGGAAGATTCACGGAGCTTTTACAGAAATTCTGCCCCCGCGATTTCAACGGCGACGGTGATTTGCTGGTTTACGTGCAGGGGTATCAGGTCTACTCGGATAGTGAGTATGAGTCCGAGAAAGCGTACTGGGAAGTGCGTAGTGAGCAGTTTCAGATAAACAGCGTGTACAATCAGAGTCAGATCCGCGCATTTGATCAGTATTTGATGAACGGGCAAAGCACCCTGCTCCTTCTCAGCCCGTATATGTTTGAAACCAAAAAGGACAATGGGCATTTGCTGGCGCTTGCTGATGTGTACGGGGAGGATCCGCTCCCGGAAGGCGTGACGGCAGACGGCTACGGCATCCGGCTGTCCGAAACGGACTTCTACCGCAATAACCCTGCGGCGCGCGTGTTGCCTGCGGACACGGTGCTGTGCCTGCATACGCCTGTGCTCTCGGTGCGTAACGGAAAAATCCAGGACGATACCGCTGCGCGCGAAATGTTCCGTGCCATCGCCGACTATCGGGTGAAGGAATAAGTTCCTTTGCCCGGCGGCGCCGGTTCCCCCCCTTTTGGCATATCCTCCTTTACAGAAAGAGAAACGCAACCAATGAAACGAAACCTTACCGCCTCCCTCATGTTGCTCCTGACTGCCATGGTCTGGGGCTTTTCCGTTGTAGCACAGGTACTGGGTGCGGATCACCTGCCCGCCATGACATTTAACGGAACCAGGTTCCTGCTGGGCGCCGTATGTCTGATCCCCGTCTACCTCGTTGCCGAGCGGGAGCAAGACCTGGATAAAGCCGCGCGCCGGACGCGCCATATCAAAACTGCCCGCGCGGCGCTGGTCGGCGGATGCCTGCTCGCTGTCGCATCCGCCTTGCAACAAACCGGCGCGGGTATCGTCCGGGATCCCGGCAAGACCGGCTTTATTACGGGATTGTATACCGTCCTGACACCGGTTTTCTACTTCCTTGTATTTCACCGCAAGTCCTCGTGGAATACATGGGTTGGCGTAGGTCTTGCCGTTCTGGGTCTGTATCTTCTGTGCGCCAAGGGCGGCGACGGTCCTCTGTTTGGCGAGGGCGAGATATTCCTGCTGGTAGGCGTGCTGTTTTGGGCAGCGCACATTCTTGCCGTAGACCGATTGGTGGGGGATGTCAGCGTCCTGCGGTTCTCTTCCTGGCAGTTTCTGGTCACCGGGGTGCTGAACCTTGCGGCGGGACTGGTCGTAGAGCGCGGGGAAGTCACGGCAGAGGGCTTCCGGGGAGCGTTCGGTGCCATCCTGTTCTGCGGTATCCTGTCGGTCGGCGTCGGCTTTACGTTCCAGATTCTGGGGCAAAAGCATGCATCCAACCCGACTTTTGCAGCCATCATCCTGTCCTCCGAGTCGGTGTTCTCAATCATCGGCGCGTTGCTGTGGAACCGATTCACGCCGGAATCCCTGCACGTCAGCCAAGACATTCAGCCGTTGGGGTATGTGGGCTGTGCCTGCATTCTGGTGGCAATCGTGCTTTCCCAGCTGAATTTCCGGAGTCGGGCGAAAACGGTTGCACACAGCAGTACCGTGCATCATGCCGGAAAATAGACGGACGGCTGAAGCTAACGTAGACAAAAAGGACTGTACCGAGGGGCGCCCTCAGCACAGTCCTTTATTCATCAATTTCTTTTGGGGCAGGGCAGAATCACTTGCAGGCGGCGACCATTTCGTCAACCCAACCCAACAGTTCTGCCTTCTGGCTGTCGTCCAGCGTGCCGCCGATAAACAGGAAACCGCCCAGCGTGATGACCTTCACGCCGACCAGATTGGTTCCGGCGGCGCGGATTGCCTCCGCAATCTTGTCCGCATCAGCCTGCTTGCCGTCCACCAGCAGGGCGACATTCTGCGCTTGCGCTTTGTTCAGCCCGCCGCAGAAGCGACGGAGGTCATCCGGCATTTCGGATTTAGCAGAGATCGCAAGGATCACAATACGCTCCTTGTCGCAAGGGTACTCCGGCGGAAATTTTCCGCTGACAGCGTTGACGGGAAGGTCATACTTCTCCTTGACAGCATTGGCAAACTGAGCCATGCCCTTTTTGCCGGAGTTGTACAGAACTCTCATTTTGATTGCCATATTCTTTCCTCCTGATACGGTCTCTGACCTGACCGCTCACAATTCCGCCGGTCAAATGCACCGCTACTGACCTTATTATACCATACTGTCCTGAAAAATGAAATAGTTTTTCGCAAGAAAAGCATTTTCGTAAGGTTTCACAAATCGGCATGAGACTTTTTGTGAGGAGTCCCCAAATGATCCGCGCGTAGTGCATACGCAGGTGGAAGAGCCGTGGGGCTGTGTGCGGCGATATTTATCGCGAATCCCTGCGCATATGCCCTCTACGTACGAAATGTGACTTTTTTGAAAACAATGCCGTTCTCTTATTGCAATTTCTACGGCGGGCAGGTACAATGAACTGATTAGAATCTGCCGTCTCTGCGCCTTGCCGCGGGACACACGGTGTGATTCCGAACGAGAACGATCGAACAGAAGCAAAGGAATGCCGCTTCAAAGGGCGGTTCCCGAAGAAAGGAAAAACAAATGACAGAACAGATCGGCGCGGCGTTGCGCCTGCTTTATCCGGACGGGCGCGCTATAACGCCGGATTCCGCTACCGATGACTTTTCCCTGAAATCCTTGTGCGAGGACAACGTATATTCGCTGACACTGACTCCGCGGCGTGCGGGACTGGCATTGGCAGCTGTTGAGTATGATATTCCTCTCCCGCACGACCTGACGGATGTGCCGGAGGAGCTGTATATATACGATGATTCTGCTTACACCAACGATTTTACGAGTGTTGTTCCTTATGTGGGCAACGAAACCAGAACCGTTTACAACCTGGCGGTATTCAAAAATCTCCGGACGCGTAAGGTGTTCCTGTGCGGACTTCTGACCGCACATCGCTTCCTGGCTATGTTCAATCTGCATGACGGTCTTGTAACATTGCGTTTTGATCTGGAGGAGCGTGAACTGCACGCGGGGGAGGCATACCTGCTGGAGCGGTTCATGGTCGCAGAGGGGACGGACAATGAGAATGTCCTGCTGGAAGCATACGGTGACGCGGTTGCCGCCTGCAATGGGGCGCGTCCGGATAAGCCGCTCCCGGTCGGCTGGTGCTCGTGGTCGTGCTACTACGGGAATGTAAACGAAGAGAAGATCCACCGGGCGGCTGACGGACAGGCAACGTACACGAGAGCGGGGGAGTCCAATCTCATTCAGATCGATGACGGCTGGCAGCGGTGCGGCAGTTTCTGCGGCAAGTGGGTACCGGACGACACCAAATTTCCCTCCGGGTTGGAGGCAACGGGACAGTACGTCCGCGACCGGGGAATGACCTTCGGGCTGTGGCTGGCGCCGTGGCTTCTGGATGACAAATCGGATTATTACGGGGAACTGAAGCACCTTGCCCGTGAGGAAGCCACGCTGGGTGAGCATTACCATCCGTTTGAACTTGGGGATCCCCGATACCTGGCGCATCTGTCGGCTACCTTCCGGGAGATGACAGAACGATACGGCGCGCGCTACTTCAAACTGGATTTCTTGGCGGCGGCGATCCGGTTTTTCAACGGGCGCGGCGACTTTATCCGCTTCCGTGACGGCTTCCGCATGGAGGTTTTGCGCGGCGCCCTGCAAACCATCCGCGATGCAGTCGGTCCCGACGCATTCCTGCTCCTATGCGGCGCACCGACGCTGATCGGTGCCGGCATCACCGACGGCTCGCGCACCTCTGCCGATATCATCTGGGGACGGAACAAGAATAATCCTTCCTACTGGGAGATCATGAAGAATTGCCTGACAACCGTCACGCGCCGCTACTTCTACCACCGCCGCGTTTACATCAATGACCCGGACGGCGTCGTTCTGCGCGATGTGGATACGGGGGACGGCTTCAACTGCACCTATTCCGAGGCGGAGCTTTGGTCGATCGCAATCGCCATGTCCGGCGGAGAGGTGCTGTCCAATGATGAACTGGAGAAGCTCAGTCCCGGCAGGCGGAAGCTGTATACCCGACTGCTTCCCCCAATCGGTATAGCGGGGCGTCCGGTGGATTTCTTTGAGCAACCGACGATTTCGGCTACGGTGCTGGACTTCGATGACCAGACGAAATTCCTTGCGTTGTATAATTTCAGTGACAAGATGACGGATCTGGAATTTGACCTTGCCCGCATCGGCATGAACGGTGCGCTGGCTGTGAATTGCCTGAACGGTAAGCCTATCGGTTTGCGCGATGTGCTGACCTTTGAGAATGTAAACCCGCACGGAGCTGTCATGGTCATGCTCCGCAAACCGGGTGACGCGCCGATGTTTGCCTGTGCGGACGACTCCGTTTGGTGTGGAATCAATACCGTGCGCGTTACGTTTGAAAACGGTGTCCCGGTCGTTTCCGCACCGGTTGAAAATCTGCGCGTGTACATTCTGTCCCCGGATGGGCAGCAACCTGCCGGCGAAACGGTTTTGCAGGAGCGCGGCTATACCCTGACCCGCATCTGAGAGTCACAAGTCAAGAGTCAAGAGTTATAGAGAGGAGAAGATGTGCTATGCTGACTACCCAACGCGCAAGCGTCATGAATCTCGAAAACGCCATCCGGGGCGCACGCAACCCAATGAACAGTTGGGATCGTATGGACAGCGCTTACAATGAGGCGGGGGCGTATATTCTCGGTCCCAACGACCTGGGACTTGCCGTCCGCCTTGCCCGAGCAGGCAGTGACCACCGAAAGTTCCTCCGGCAGATATTCGTGTCGGTGGACATCACAGCTCCGCTGTACTGGTGGAAGGAATTTGATACCTATAAAGTCGGAACGGTTGCAAACTCCACCTCCACCATGCACAGGATCCATACAAAGCCCTTCTCGCGGGAGGACTTTTCCTGCGACCGGATGGATGAAGGCGGACTTGCCATGCTGGATGCCGTCATTGCATATATGGAGTCGGAACGGTTGAAGTTCCTTGCAGACAAAGAGAATCGGCAGCCGTGGCACAATATCATCCAGATCCTGCCCACGTCCTATAACCAGATGCGCACCGTGACCATGAACTACGAGAATCTGACCAATATCTACTATGCCCGGCGCAATCATAAGCTCGCCGAATGGCATACCCTGTGCGACTGGATCCTGACTCTCCCCTATGCCTGCGAGTTGATAGCCAACCGGAGCGAGGGGTAAAGTACAGATCCGGAGCATCGGTGTGTAATCAAAGCAGAAGGCAGAACCGGCATACGCCGGGAAGGAGTATTTCACATGAGTAACGAAATGACACAGGTCGATATCGACCAGTTGAAAGCTGAGCTTGCCGAGCGGCAGGCGCGTGTTCCCGCCTTGCGTGACGAAGTCAAGCGCACGAAGGAGTACGGTGATCTGTCCGAAAATGACGAGTACCGCTGCGCCAAGCGGGAATATAACCGCAACAAAAGCCGGATGCGTTACCTGGAGCGCACCATCGAGAACGCGGTCGTCATCCGCACGGATTCAGCGGCGGATGAGGTCGGGCTGTTCGACTGGATTGATATCTACTACCCGGAGGACGAGGAGAACCGCACCGTCCGACTGGTTACGTCCCTGCGCAATGATGTGCTGACTGACAATATATCCAAGGATTCCCCCTTCGGGCGGGCACTGCTGGGGCGTAAGACCGGCGAAACTGTTATGGTTCGCGTCAACGAAAAGGTAAGCTATCCGGTGACCATCGTCAGGATACGCAAGGGGCAGGATGACCCCAATCTGAAAATATCCACCTACTGACAGACCGACCGGTTTCCGGTTTGTTCAAACCCCACCCGCAATCAAGAATTTTTCGTGAATTCTGCCGGGCAGCTCTTGCAATCGGGCGGAAACTGTGGTATAATTACCTCACAATCAATCCGTCATGCATCCCCGCACAGGCGGCGGAGCAGGTACAGAGAGAAAGGAAGTACACAGCTATGATTAAACTTTGTGTCGGCGTTAAGGGTACCGGAAAAACCAAAACTCTCATTGATGAAACCAATAAGGCGCTCTCCGCCTCCAAGGGGAATGTGGTCTGCTTGGAAAAGGGTGCCAAGCTCCGCTACGACATCAATTATCAGGTTCGCCTGATCAACACCGATGAGTATCTTATCGGCGATGCTTCGGGTCTCGGCGGTTTCATGGCAGGTATTCTCGCAAGCAACAGCGACGTGACCGATCTGTTTGTTGACTCGGCGCTCAAAATATGCGGCGGTGACCTTGCCGCTTTCGATCATTTCCTGACGAATCTGGATAAGCTCACGAAGGGTTCCGACCTGCACATTCTCATGACCGTCTCGCTTCCCATTGAGGATGCGACCGAGACCATGAAGAAGTTCATGTAAGCGGATCTGTAGGAGCAAAAACATACAGCCGAACGGGGGAGGGAAGTCTGTGACCGGATTTTTGCCGGCATCCGGCTTCCCTTTCCGGTTTTCTGTGCCGAGGGAGGTTACATGTGTTTACCGTCAGACTGTGCGGGCTGAATATTGAAATAGACAACCGATACGGATATGTCGAATCCCTGTGCCGGAATTATATCGGAACGGACGGCGGAGCGGCGGCTTTTCGCGTCCGTGTTAGCGGGGAGGACATCTGCGGCTACCGGGCGGAATGCGACCGCCGGATGAGCGACGCTGAAGCCGAGAGCGCACTCTTGTACCGCGCAATCTGCGGCAGGATGCCCGCCTATGATGCGTTGCTGCTTCATGCCGCCGTCGTCGCAGTGGACGGGCGGGGATACGCTTTCTCTGCCGCACGCGGCGTTGGCAAGACCACCCATCTGCGCGCATGGCAGGAAGTGCTCGGCGACCGCGTGACCGTGGTCAACGGCGACAAACCACTGGTACGCCGCACACCGGACGGTCACTGGTGGGTCTACGGAACCCCATGGTGCGGCAAAGAGGGAGAGCAGACCAATACCCGTTGCCAGCTCAACGCCGTATGTCTGCTTTCGCGCGGGCAGACCAACGCCATATCCCGCGCTCCGCTGACAGATGCCGCCGCAGGCATACTGGAGGCAACACTGCTTCCGCCCACACCGCCCCTGCGCGATCGCATGGCGGAACTTGTCGGGGCGCTGGTGCGGGATGTTCCGGTGTTCACAATGACCTGCCTCCCGGATCGCACGGCTGCGGAGCTGGCGTACGCAACGCTGGCGCGGATTACGTGATTTCCGGCGCATTCCGGCTGGCAGGAAAGAGAAAGCACAGGGAAAGGCAGGTGTGAGGAACGCGTGAAATGGCTTGAGTTTTTGCTGGATCATACGCCCCGGCTGTCAGACCGCCCCGGCGTATACGGAGGCTTTCACGTCGGGGCACTTATAACGGTTCTGATTCTGTTTTTCCTTCTGATTCTGTTCCGTAAGCGGCTTCCGCGCGGAGAACGTGCCTTGCGCCGGACGCTGTGGGTATTTGCGCTGGGGTTGCTGCTTTTGGAGATCGGAAAGCAAGTCGTGTACAGCTATGACCCTCAAACCGGCTGGAGCTATGACTGGTCACGGTTTCCGTTTCAGTTCTGCTCGACACCTATTTACATTGCCCTGCTTGCTGCCCCGCTGCACGACGGAAAGTTGCGTCGGGCACTGCTTTGTTTCCTTGCGACCTACTCGCCCGTGGCAGGATGCGCCGTGCTGTTCTGGCCCTCACCGGATGTGTTTTCGCCCATCCTGTTTCTGGACATCCATACCATGATCTGGCACGGCGCGATGCTGCTGTTCGGGCTGTACCTGTGGCTGGGCGACCACGTTCAGCCGGTAATTCACACGGCGTGGAGCGCATTCCTTGTCTATCTGCCGATGAATTTTGTCGCGCTGGCACTCAACGAGGCAGAGCACGCCTTCGGATTTGCCGGCGGGTACGCTTTCAATATGTTCTACACCAGCCGCTACTACACGTGCCACATCCCGCTTTTGAGCTGGGTACAGCAGAATGCACCGTATCCGGTATTCTTTGCGTCTTTTGTCCTCCTTTTGGGATTTGGCGGTCTTGCCGTAACGCTGGGCTTTGTGCTGATCCGCCGGGCAAGGACTTGGTGGGAGACACGACGGCATAGCATGGCATAGCATACAGTAAACCAACGCCCCGCAGGGAGGCGGAAACCATACCATACAGAGATCGGGCGTTAAGTCGATCCGTGCCGGTAGCCGCAATGTAGGATACCGGCTTTTCTATGCACAGGACAATCTGTCGCCGCATATACTGAAAGCGTACCCTCCGTACAAAGGCAAGACCGCACGATAATCTTGGCATCAAATCCGTGATGCCGGACGGTGCGGCATGTCCAAAACAAGAAAGGAGGCTTTCCACTATGCTTTCGTTCCTGCTTTCTCCGTTTGTCCGTCTGTTTCATGTCATTCTGGGGTTGGGGACTTCGCAGAGCTTTCCCCCGCCGCTGGATGCCATTGAGGAAGACGCCGCCTTCCGGCAGTCGCGCACCCACCCCGATCCTGTCCGACGCGAGGAGGCAAGGCAGAAACTGATCCTGCACAACCTGCGCCTCGTTTCCCATATCGTCCGCAAGTACTACGCCTCCAGCCGGGATCAGGAGGATCTTGTGTCCATCGGCACGATCGGACTGTGCAAGGCGGTAGACACTTTCAGACCAGAGACCGGCACACGCTTTGCCACTTATGGGGCAAAGTGCATTCAGAACGAGATACTCATGCACTTCCGTGCCAGGAAAAAGCAGGGCGCAGAGGTATCGCTCAGCGACACCATAGACGTTGATCGGGACGGGAATCCGCTCACCTACATGGATGTTATTTCTTCCGAAGAGAATCTGACCGAGGAAATACTCCGCAAGGTGGATGCCGAGCGCGCCGTAGCCTTTGTTCGTACCCGCCTGGAGCCGCGTGAGCGGGAGATCATCACCTTGCGTTTCGGAATTGACGGTGCCCCTGCTCTGACGCAACGGGAGATTGCCCTCCGGCTGGGTATATCCCGTTCCTACGTCAGCCGTATCGAAAAGGCGGCGGTGGAGAAGCTCCGGGAGGCGTTCGGACTGCCACCGGACGGCACATACGTCTCCTGAAACCCCGCAGTCAATCCTTCGGCTTTCCCCGGCAGAACAGCGCCGCGAGGTAGCCGAAGATAAGCGCGGCGGCAGTTCCCCCGGCAGCCGCGGACAGCCCGCCGGTCAGAGCACCGAGTAACCCCTTCTCGTCCACGGCACGGCGGACACCCTTGGCGATTACGTTTCCGAAGCCCGTCAACGGCGTGTTGGCGCCCGCTCCCGCAAAATCTGCCAATGGCTGATACAACCCCACAGCCCCCAGTATGACTCCCGTCACCACGTATCCGACCAGGATGCGGGCGGGGGTCAGCTTTGTTTTATCAATCAGTAGCTGCGCCGGCACGCAAAGTGCGCCGCCAACCGCAAAAACCGTCAGGTACTTCCAAACGACACTCAAGTCCATTTTTCTTTCCCCCCCTGTTACAGATGAAGTTGAGGCGCGACCACGCTTTCCGGCGTTTCCAAACATAGGAGATGCGCTACGCCGGGGATAGATCGCCCCTGCTTGAGGCTGTCCGGACTCATGAGTGCGCCGGTCGCCAGATACAGCATCCGCCGGATGTGCCCACTCTGTATGCGCGGGAGCAGGTAGGATGCCAGCACTGCGGCACTGCAACCGCAACCGGAGCCTCCGCTGTGCGTGTCCTGCGTGGAGCGCGAGAAAATCATACAGCCGCAGTCGTTGTGCCGATCACGGACAGAAAGGCTGACACCGCCTGCGCTGTGCGTGTCCATCAGGTCGCAGAGAATGCGACTTCCTTCCCAGCCGAGGTCGCCGGTCACGATCAGATCATAGTCTCCGGGGAAGGTCCCGGATGCCTCAAAGAAGCGACAAAGCGTGCTTTCCGCGGCGGGTGCCATTGCTGCCCCCATGTTGTTGGCATCGGTCACGCCCCTGTCCAGCACGATGCCCGCCATCCCCGCGCGGATATACGAAAGCGGCGCAGTTCCGACCGGGTAGAGCGGGCAGGTATCTCCGGAGCAACCCGGAACCACCAGAAAGGCACCTGCGCCCGTCACGGTCCACTGCCCGCTTTGGGGACGCTGTCCGCCGTACTCAAGCGGCGTGCGGAACTGCCGTTCTGCCGCGGCGTTGTGCGAGGAGGTTACGACTCCGGCACAGGCGGCAAAGCCCGCGCTGACCAGTGCAGCCGCCAGCAGAAGTCCTTCTGCCGAGGTGGAGCAGGCACCATACAGCCCAAGGTATGGGATGCTGTAAGACAGCAGTCCGTAGGCGGAGCCGGCACATTGATTGAGCAGGTCGCCCGCGAGTAGGAGATCCACATCCTGCTCGGAGCGGTGCGCCTTGCCCAGAACACCGGCAAGCGCTATGCGCTGCATCTCGGATTCGGCACTCTCCCATGTGTCCTGCCCGAAGCGGTCACCGGGGTTGACAAAGTCAAAATACCCGCCAAGCGGTCCTTCCCGCTCCTTGCCGCCGACAACGGACGCCGCCGCAAGAATGGCTGCGTTCAGTTCCAGGATGCCGCCGCGCCGGGCGGTAGCGCTTCCTTCGGGTGTGTTCATGGTGCTTGTCCTCCCTGTTTTGCGGAAGTTTCGGATCGCGGGGCTTTGAATGCCCCACGCGGCAGAAATGCCTCCCTATTATTTTCCCGCTTTTCTCTTGCAATATACAGGAAAGTATGCTATAATCAAAACGAACGAAAAACAAAAAAACGCAAGGAGGATTTTGCATAGTGCCAACATGGAACATCGGCGATTGCCTGCATGGATTCCGCGTCGAGCGGAAGGACATTCTGCCCCACCTTAATGCGCATTACTGGAAACTTACCCATGAGAAAACCGGTGCTGCTCTGTACTACTCCGACCGCGATGACGGACAAATGGTTTTCAGCGTCGGTTTCCGCACTTTGCCGGAGGACGATACCGGCGTGTTCCATATCATAGAGCATTCCGTTCTGGACGGTTCGGAATCCTTCCGTCTCAAGCAACCGTTTGTCAACCTGATGAAGACCTCACTGTTCGTTTTCCTCAACGCCGTTACGTACCCGGACAAGACCTTCTACTATTTCAGCTCCTCCGACGAACGTGCCTTCATGAATATGATGACCGTATATCTGGACGCCGTGTTTCACCCGTTGGCGCTCTCTGACAGACGCATATTCGAAAAGGAAGCGTGGCATCTGGAGCCGGACGGCGAGGGCGGCGTGCGTTGCTCCGGCGTTGTGTTCAACGAGATGCAGGACTCGGACAGCCAGCCTGCTTCGCGTTTGTATGCGCAGCATAACCGCCAGCTGTTTCCGGATCTGCACTATCGCTTTATCTCCGGCGGTGATCCTGCCGCGATACGGACGCTGTCCTACGAACAGTTCAGGGAAACCTACGCACGCTTTTACCGTCCGGATAATGCTGTGTTCTATCTGTCCGGAAAGATTGGGTTTGACGAGGAGCTGTCCGAAATCGACCGCGTTCTGTCCGGATTACAGACGCCGCAGAGGGCACCGCCTGCGCCCGCTCCACTTCAGGCGCCGGTTGTCAGTCCGGACGGTGCGGTGTATTACCAGTTGAACAGCAGCGAGCCGACAGAGGGTAACACACTGCTGAAATTTTCCTGCGTGTTGGGTGACGGCAGCCGCCCGGAGGAGGCGCTTGCCTTTTCGGTTCTGGGGCGCTATCTTGCCGAAACGCCCGAATCTCCCCTGTCCCGTGCCGTGCTGGCGGCGGGCATCGGACTTGATTTCTCCATGGGGGTGATGGGGGGATACCGCCAGCCTGTCCTGAGCTTTGACCTGTGCAAATCCGATCCGGAGAACGCAGAGCGCTTCCGGGAGATCATACTGGACACGCTCCGTTTTCTTGTGCGCGACGGCCTTAACCGGGAGCGCCTCCAAAATCTCATCAACGACCATGAGGTCATCTGCCGCCGCCAGTCGCTGAGCGTGCGGGTTGGATTCACAATCATGGAATCGTTGCTCCGCTCGCATGTCCAGCTGGGCGATGCCGCCGCACCGGACGGTATGATCATCCGGGAACGTCTGGCGGAAAACCCACGGTATTTTGAGGAGCTGATTGAAAAGTATGTTCTGAACAGCGATCACTGGGCGTTGACCCGGTGCATCCCATCCCGCACGGTCGCTGAGGAGAAACGAGCCGCCACGGATGCGTGGTTGGCGTCCGAGGCACAGCGCCTGCACGCTATCCCCGGCGCGTACGAGGCATTGGAGGCGCACATTGCCGCCTTCAACGAGTACCTGCTGGCGCCGGACGACCCGGCTGCGGTAGCCGCTCTCCCGCACCTGTCCCCCGCAGATATTGCAATACCACCTGTCTGCCGGGACGTAGAGGTGGGCAGTATCCGTACGGAAGGACAGTCCATCCCAAGCATCCGATGTCTGGATGAAACCGGCGGGATTTCCGTGGCAGGACTGCTTTTCGATCTGACTACGCTGAACGAAGACGAACTCTTTTACGCCCGTTGCCTGTCGGATGCACTGGTAGACCTGCCGACCGAGCGGCACAGTGTGGAGCAGCTGTCAGACCGGGGACTGGAACTGAACGCCCTGCTATCGGCTGGATTGTGGCTCGGGGCACGCGGTACGGCTGCCGCTGATTTCAACGCATACCTGAATTTCCAGGTAAACTTGCCGGATGAGAAGGTGGCGGATGCGGCGGCATTGGTCTACGAATACCTGACAGAGGTTGTCCTGGATCGAGCCGTTCTGCGCCATCTGTTCTCCAACACAGCCTTTTTACGCGCCAACATGATAGGCGGTGGCAGTGCCACAGCACTGCGGCTTGCCGAGGCATCACTTTCCGAAGTCGGTGCCTTCCTGAAAGCGTGGAACGGACCTGAGGTACTCCACCGTCTGACGGCATTGGCAAATGATTTCGACGGACACGCCGATGCATTGATCGCCGGCTTGCGCGCCCTGTGCGACAAGCTGTTTGCCCGTCAACGCCCGCTGTCTCTCTTTATCGGCTCTGCGGAGGCGTATGCGACATGGGAGCGCGCGCTTGCCGAATTGCGCTTCGGAACTGCGGAGCCGGTGCGCACCGTACTGCCGTTGGCAGACCGGAGAGCCAAAGCCCTGACGGTACCGTCGGAGGTCAATTACTGTGCGCAGGCATACTGCCTTGCCGACCTGCCAGCTGTTACGACTGTACTGGTGGCAAATTACCTGAACAACACCTTTTTCTGGGACGAGATACGTGCCAAGGGCGGTGCCTATGGCGCGAGCGTCTCGGCTACGCCTTACGGCGTCATAGGGCTGACCTCCTTCCGCGACCCGCATATTGCGGACACCTATGCTGTGTTTGATCGGCTTCCGGATTGGCTGGAAAGCCATCTCCCACAGACGGAGGAAATAGACAGTCTGATTGTCAGCACGATGTCGCGATACCTGTATCCGCAGAGCAAGCTGGAAGCCGGCTATGCCGCCGTTCGGCGTTGGCTGGATGGCAGGACATCCGCCGACCTGCAGGCGGAAATCCGGGAGGTTCTGCACACCAATACTGCCGATTTCATCGCGTTTGCCGATGCCCTGCGTACACTGAACCGCAGGGGCGAGGCAGTCCGTGCCGTACTGGGCGGGGATAAGCCGATCCGGGCGTCCGGTCTGTTTGAAGATATCAGCGAACTGTAACAATACACCTTAAAGAGGAGGCTTCTGTATGGCAGAAAGTAAAGCACAGATCGCGTCATTGGATGGAATGAAGAAAAGGGAGCGCCGGAAGGTACTGAAGCGCATGACCCGCGAGGTTATGCGGGACAAGCGTTACTGCCGCGCCATCCGCAAGAATCCGGAACCTATCTCAAAGAAAGCGGCACAGGCGGCGGCAGGTGCCGCTGTGGATGCGGTGCTGGGCGTCCACACCGGGAAACCGGCGGTTCCGCCCAAGAAAACAGGGCTGGAGATCTACGCCGATATCGTTCACGCGCTGACCGGTGCCCATAAAAAGTACCGCAAGAAGCGCGCGAAATTGCTCAAAAAGCAGGGCTTCAATGCCAAGACCGGCTATATTGTGCTGGGCAAACTGGAGCCAGCCAAGAAGGCAAAGCTGAATAAGCCCTACAAGCCAAAGAAAGCAAAGAAATAAAAAATAAGGAGAGAATCAACCGTGGAAAACAACACAGTCCCCGCGACAGGGAAGCGCATCGCACTCATAACCGGGGCGTCCTCCGGGATGGGACGCGAGTTCGTCCTGGCGCTGAACAGGCAGGAGAAATTCGACGAGCTGTGGCTGGTCGCCCGGCGCCGGGAGCGGCTGGAAGCATTGCAGAATCAGGTGCGCGCGACGGTGCGGGCAATCCCGCTGGATCTCGGATTGCCTTCCAGCCTGGAAAGACTGAAGGCACTGCTGGCGGAGGAAAAGCCTGATATTCGCGTACTGGTTAACGCCAGCGGCTTCGGGCGTTTCGGCGCTTTTACCGCTCTGCCGCTGGATGACCAACTGAAGATGATAGACCTCAACGCCAAGGCGCTCGTGGCTGTCACCTACCTTGCCCTGCCTTACATGAAGCCGGGCAGTTGCGTTTACGAGCTGGATTCGCTTTCCGCGTTCCAGCCGGTGCCGTATATCAATGTATACGGCGCGACCAAGGCGTTCGTGCTGTCCTTCTCCCGTGCGCTGAACGTGGAACTGAAAAAGCAGGGGCGCGGTATCCGCGTGATGGCAGTATGCCCCGGCTGGGTGCGTACCGAGTTTTTCGAGCACGCCGTTCTGGACGACACCATCACGTATTACAATCGATTCTTCAATCCGCAGGAGGTCATAGAGCGCGCGCTCCGCGATATGAAGAAGGGTAAGGATGTGTCTGTTTGCGGCTTTTCCATCCGCGCGCAGGTTCTGCTTACCAAACTGTTGCCGCACGGGGTCGTCATGGAGATCTGGTGCCATCAGCAGAAGAAATAAAGAGTACGAAGGAGACAAATTCAATGAAAGCGAATTTCTTACGACACGTGTTGATGCTTGCCGCCAGCATTCTGACAATGCTGCTATGCGGCACAATTTGCGCCTGCCGCCCCGGACAGGATCCTGCGGATACCGATACCGGTAATCCGTCAACCGTCTCGGAGCCTGTTTCCACGGCGACCGACACAGGATCGGTTACCGAGCCTGTGACCGGCACTGCCACGGAGATCGCGACCGAGCCTGCTACGGAAGTCGAGACCCACACTCCCTATACGGGAGCCAACAGCAAGACTGTCAACACCGCTGCCGGACTCGCCAACGGCGTCACCGGACACTATACCGACTCCCAGCGGGACGCCTACGTCATCGAGAACCGCAACGCGCACCTGACCTATACCCTTTCCAGTGCCGTCTCGCCCTGCGCCGTCCGTTCACTGACTACCCCTGCGGGTGCCGTATACCTGACCGACACAATGGATTCCTTCATCCGGATGGAAAACGGGCAGACGCACTACGCCTCGGTATCCGGCGGTCGCGTCAACCTGTACGACCAGGGCTTCTACTATTACGATGTCCATGTTCTGGATCAGACCTTCGGCGGTGTCGGCAGTAATCTGGCGGAGGAAACAACGGTTGATATCGGTCGGTTTACCGGAACCAGTAAAGATATCTCCGATGTCCGGAAAAACGCGGACGGAAGCCTGACGCTTGCCATCAAGAGTGCATTCGACCCATACATCGTCTTTCAGAAACTGTCCTACGATACGGACCGGTATACGGTCGCGCTGGTCACGTTGCGTTCCTATGCGTCCACCTCTGCCGATCTTTTCTTTGTCGCCGGCAGTCACGATACGTTTACCGCAGAACAGCGTTGCACCTTCCCCATTGCCAATGACGGGGAATATCATACCTATGCAGTAAAACTCTTCAAAGCAACGGATTATACCGGCACGCTGACCGCACTCCGGCTGGATGTTGGCTGTGCTGCGGAGGAGAAGGTCGATCTGAAGGAGATACGGCTGGTTCGTTTTGAGGACGATCTGCCGCAGGTTACGCTTGACCGGGACTTTATCGCGTATTCCGACAAGATCAACGATGTGGTTCGCTTCATGGCGGATGTGACAGTGACCGGTGTCTCCGCCATGGGAACCGAAACACGCATAGCCGCCGACACGGTAGCCAAGCTGGTGGTAGGCGACGCTGCAGGCACGCATACCGATCTTGCCGGGGTGGACTGGAAAACAGCCGCCTATGTCGGCTTTGACATCAAGGGAGCGGGCGTTTTCGGCTATATCCTTTTACCTCACGAGACAAGCGGGAGCCTGTCCGTAGAGCTGGCGGACGGGGTGTACATCATCCGCCAATCCTATACGCCTGCCGGCGGGCGACTGGAAGCCGGTTCCTCCTGCTACGTGGGACACCGCATCTATACCGACACGGCTCATGACTTTGATGCCTTCCTGTATGCGGCGTTCTGTGAGCGCAATCCGCTGACTGAGGTTCGCGTTCTGGATGCCAAGAAAGATGCGTACTATGTCGGGTATAACGCACTGCGTGGTGCCTATGAGTTTTCCGTGCGTAACAGTGGCGGCGGTTTTGCAGCTTTATACGAGAACCCGGGCGAGATGTTCGGCGTGACCTTTGAGATAGACGGCGTTGACCGCGACAGGCAGATTTACATTCTTGCCGCTACGACCAACGGCTGTCTGGAATGCGCTGCCGTACTTGACCGGGGCGACCGGATGTTGCCTGTACCTGTGGAGGTCTGCAAGAACTTTGCGGGTGACGGCGAGGAACTGTACTACACCGACAATGACGCCTATTCCTACGGATATGCCATCTTCCCAATGGTAGCAGAGGCTGGCAAGACCGAACGGCTGACCGTCCTGCACCTGTACGAGCGTTGGGGACTGTATCGTCTCAAGCAGGTTTCCTCCATCCGCTTTCACCGTGCCTACTACCATATGTCGACCGGCGTAACCGAAACAAACTGCATTTCCTTCTATGACTACACCGGAAACCGCCTGCCTGATCACCGCGCCATGTCCCAGCCATACTGGAGAGATACCCGTTTCGGCGTGCTGGACGCGGACGGTAATATGACCGAAGTAACAGGCTATTATGGAAATCAGCCTCAGCATGAGAACAACGGCTCCCATACCTTCCTGCACTACACCGGTGAGGATGGCAGAGCGGTCAGCACCGAGAGCATCCGCCACCGTATCGATTCTGCCGGACCTACCTATTTTGATCTGACCATGAGTTTCATCTCCGGAGACGGGAAGATAGAAGCGGATATCCGGCACATGGAAATGGCGCAGTATGACGAAAACCGTGCCTACTATCAGTTGGATTACCGCGTGACTGAGGAGCTGACATTCCCCGATTTCCGTGGCGACTTTGAAATTTACGCCATGACTACCAATCGCCCGCAGATGTATACCAAACTCGGATACCTGGATGCAGACAACAAGTCTCAGATCGTCAATGCCAGCAAACGGTTGTCGCCGGTTGTCTATCGGCTGGGCAACGAGGCGCCCTACTTTGACTACTTCAAGCTGACCGACCCCAACCCTGCCGTGTTGGATTGGTACGATATCTACTCCAATATATCGGTACTGATCAAGGACTGGGATATTGTCATTGGTGGAAAGCCCTACACGGGGCCGCTGGTGCTGGTGGAGCGGAACGGGCGTGTGGCGCTGACGCTGGATCTGGACAGCGTGACGCTTCTGCCCGGAGATTACATCCGTGTGAACATGATTCTGATGCCTTGGGGCGACCGCAATTCGAATGACGACAGCAACGTGCGTCTGACGCGTGAAAATACGTTGCTTCATCCCATCACGACAACGTCCGAGAAGGACACCATTGTATCCGATCCCTTCCTTCCGGCAGTTCGGAGCGCGGATGGACAGACCGCTGTGTTTACCGTGTCGGGCGGACTGGACAATATCGACCGCACCGGCTATGCCTCTGAGGGCAATACCGCCTATAAGACACATTACGACCGCGATTACAACGTGGCTGTGGTTGTCAGCGGATTCCATGATTTGGGGCGCGCGGGTGTCTACGAGCTGATCGATGGCGCGTGGGTGCGACTGGATCTTGCCTCCGAGTGGGGATTTGACGGGTACACCGTGCAGTACGCCGCGGACAATACGTTCACGTACTCCTTTAATATCAACATGAACGAAGCAAAGCCCCGCACATTCCGCGTTGTGGTGGAGTGATTCCAAAGCAAAAAACAGCAGCCCGCCGGGGGTCTTACGCCCTCCGGCGGGCTGCTGTAATGTTTGTGCTGAGTTACAGTACAGGCTGTCTATCAGACCCGTGCCGCATCGCACTGTACGGCGCCGGCTCTCCGGCGCGTGACCGCACGGATGACAAACAGCGTTCCGACAGTCAGTGCAACAGCGATCGGGAAAGTTATGAACCAGTTGTCAATCAACGGTGCGATGAGGTAACAGACAAACGATATGCCTGCTACGGTCACGGCGTAAGGAAGCTGCGTTGCAACGTGATCCACATGATTGCACTGCGCCCCCGCCGATGCCATGATGGTGGTGTCCGAGATGGGCGAACAGTGGTCGCCGCACACGGCACCCGCCAGACACGCCGAGATGCCGATGAACAGCAGGTTGCTGTCAGCAGGGAAGATGTTGGTCACGATGGGAATCAGGATACCGAAGGTGCCCCACGAGGTGCCAGTAGCGAATGCCAGCCCGCAGGCGACCAGGAAGATGATAGCCGGCAGGAACAGGCTCAGACCGCCCGCAGCGCCTTCCATCAGTTGCCGGACAAATCCGGCGGCATCCAGAAGATTGGTCATGTTCTTAAGCGCCGTTGCGAACGTCAGGATGAGGATAGCGGGAACCATGGCGATAAAGCCCTTCGGAATGCACTCCATTGCTTCCCGGAAATTCAGGAGGCGCCGTGCGATCAGGTAAACGGTGATGAGCACCAGCGAGACCAGACCGCCCCACGGAAGTCCGACAAAAGCGTCGGTCGCGCCGAATGCCGCCAGGAAATTACCCGAGTTGTCCGCCTCGCAGAACTCATTGGGACCGAAAAAGCCGCCCACATACACAAGCCCGCATACGCAGGTCACGACCAGAATCACGATCGGAATAATCAGATCCCACAGACTGCCGCGCGGGTTGACCGCCTCTCCGTTCCCGGCGGCATCCTCTTCCAGTGCGCCGAGGTCACCGCCCTGGGCGCGGATCTCAAATCCTGCCATCTTGCCATAATCAAAGCCCATGACGGACAGTGCTACAATGAACACAATGGTCAGCAGGGAGTAGAAATTGTACGGGATGGCGCGGACAAACAGCTCCAGCCCACTGTAGGTTTCGCTGTCCACACACCCGGAGACAGCCGCTGCCCACGAGGAGATGGGCGCTATCATGCAGATGGGCGCGGCGGTCGCATCAATCAGGTACGCCAGCTTGACACGGGATATCCGATGTCCGTCTGTGACGGGGCGCATGACCGAGCCGACGGTCAGACAGTTGAAGTAATCGTCGATGAAGATCATTACGCCCAGAAGAAAGGTTGCGATGGCGGCACCCACGCGGGTGCGGATATGCTTCTGTGCCCAACGCCCAAAGGCATGGGATCCGCCCGAGCGGTTGACCATACATACGATAATGCCCAGTATCACCAGGAAAATAAAAATACCGGCACTGTCGGCGACGGCACTTGCCAATCCCTTGCCGACAATGGTATTCAGGGCAGTGGCGGGATCGCTCCGCGCGTACAGCAGGGCACCGATGACGATACCGATAAACAGCGAGGAATATACTTCTTTGGTAATCAGCGCCAACGCGATTGCGATGACGGGGGCGAGCAGTGCCCAAGCTGTCGTTTGAGCACCGGATGTGTGCGTCAGGATAAGCGCTGCCACAACGACGCACAGCGCAACGGCAAGCGAGATGACCGTGGTGACGGTTCTCAGGCGGGTGTTTGAACGGGTACTTGACATGATTGTTTACCTCCAGAATCTGCTTCCGGAGACAGACCACGGGTCGGGAACCGTGTACGGCTCCGCGTAAGAGGAAGCAAAAGGGGCTCCCCCTGCGCGGAGACGCACAGAGGGAGCCCCACAGTCCTCTTCTGCGACAGTGCGGGCAGAGCCGGAACACGGCTGATTGCCATGTTCCCGTCGCTGTCGGGGCAGGGAAGACTAAGGTACTCACTCTTGGATAGCGCTCCACTTTCGTGACAGTACCGCAGGTGTTCCCTGCGATCCCAGCCTACCGGGGAAGGACCTCCCCGGCGGCTTCGGCGTCAACCCCTTTTCGCCGGCGGGAGTCCTCCCGCTGCCCGGCGTACTCTTGGCAAACGCGCCTCTATCTCAAGAAAAATTTTACCGCCATTATACCTTTTTTTGAAGCAATTGTCAATATCGCAAAATGAACAAAAATGCGATGGAAATCAAATTATTACTTGCGCTTGTAGCACACAAATTCGCAAAGACTCTTGCTCAAAGGCAGTGTTACTCCCACTCAATCGTAGCGCAGGGCTTGGGGGAGAGATCGTACAGTACGCGGTTTACGCCCTTGACTTCGGCAAGAATGCGGTCGGTAATCCGATGAAGCAGGGGGTATGGGATTTCCTCGATTGTAGCAGATGTCGCATCCACCGAGTTGACCGCGCGGATAATGACAGGCCAGTCCCAACTGCGCTTGCCGTCCCGGATACCAGTCGAGCGGAAGTCCGGAACGACCGTGAAATACTGCCAGACTTTTTCGTCAAGCCCTGCATTGGCAAACTCCTCCCGCAGGATGGCATCGGATTCGCGCAGAGCTTCCAACCGGTCGCGCGTAATGGCGCCGGTGCAACGAACACCAAGACCGGGACCCGGGAATGGCTGACGGTAGACCATGTTGTCCGGGAGACCCAGCGCCTTGCCGACTACGCGTACCTCGTCCTTATACAGGAACTTGACCGGTTCGACAAGCTCAAATCTCAGATCCTCCGGCAACCCTCCCACATTGTGGTGAGCCTTTACGCCGACACTTTCCAGAATGTCGGGATAGATGGTACCCTGCGCCAGGAATTCAATGCCCTCCAGCTTGCGCGCCTCCTCCTCAAACACGCGGATAAACTCCGCGCCAATAATCTTGCGTTTTGCCTCGGGGTCGGACACGCCTGCCAGCTTGTTCAGGAAGCGATCCGTGGCGTCCACGTAGACGAGATTTGCATTCATCTCATGGCGGAAGACCTGCACGACCTGCTCGGGCTCTCCCTTGCGGAGCAGACCGTGATTGACGTGTACGCAGACCAGCTGCTGACCGACAGCCTTGATGAGCAGGGCGGCAACGACGGAAGAATCGACGCCGCCGGACAGTGCCAGCAGAACCTTCCTGTCGCCGATCTGCTTGCGGAGTGCGGCGACCTGCTCGCTGATGAAAGCCTCTGCGAGCGCGGGCGTTGTAATGCGTGCGAGTGACGCAGGACGGATGTTGCTGTTTTCCATTGCAATACTATGTACGATAGGAGCTTTCCCTATCATACCCTTTCAGTTTATTTACGCTCGCCTCGGGGAAGGGATGCGCACAAAAAGCCGAAGGAGCGTATAGACGGGACTTTTTGTGCGCGGCACCGTCAGACAGTATAGTTGTCGAAGTAACCCTGGACAAGCACCACGGGCGTTCCCTTGTCACCGGAGCCGGAGGTCAGGTCGCAGAGCGATCCGATGAGGTCGGTCAGCTGACGCGGAGTCGTTCCCTGCGATGCCATGCTGCCCTTAAGATCGTGATCCTTGGCGCGGATGCTTGCGGAAATCGCATCGCGCAACGCTTCACCGGACAGCTCCTTGAAGTCGTTGTCTGCAAGATACTTGAGCTTCAATTCGTTGGGGGTGCCGATCAGCCCGTCCGTAAAGGCAGGGGACACAACCGGGTCAGCCAGCTCCCAAATCTTGCCTTTGGGATCCTTGAAGGCACCATCGCCGTACACCATGACCTCCACGTGCTTGCCGGTCGCCTGCAGGATACGGGACTGAATGTCCAGCACCAGCGGGCGGCACTCACGCGGGAACAACTTAATCTTGTCCTCGGTCGCCTTGTTGGATCCAAGCAGTCCGTACTGCTCGTTGTAGCCGCTTCCGTTGACCGGGGAGGTCAGGATATCGTCCAACCCGCAGACCAGCCGCGCACCCGCATCGCGCAGGATACGCTTGGTACGCGTCCGGGTATGGATGTCGCAGGTCAGCACGGTGTCGGTGTAGTGCAGGATCGTGCGAGGCTGATTGGCGAACACGATCTCTACGTCAGCGCCGGCGTCACGGATCAGATCGCCGTAATAACTTACGTAATCCACACCGGTGAACTCATGCGGATTGGAGCCGAACAGCTCACGATAGCGCTCCAGCGTCAGAACGTCGGAGTAGGGGTTAATGCCCGCCGTGTCAATCTGATCCCAAGTGACCAGCTGGTTCCCGACCTCGTCCGAGGGATAGGAAAGCATCAGCACAACCTTACGGCAACCCTTGGCGATGCCGCGCAGACAGATGGCAAAGCGATTGCGGGAGAGAATGGGGAAAAGTACGCCTACGGTGTCGCCGCCCAACTTGGCGCGGACATCGGCGGCGATTTCGTCCACCGAAGCGTAGTTGCCCTGCGCGCGGGCGACTACGGATTCGGTCACGGCAATGACATCCCGGTCGTGCAGGGAAAAGTTTTCGGCACGGGCGGCTTCCAGTACGCTTTCGGCTACGATGGCAGCGAGGTCATCTCCCTCGCGGATGATGGGGCAGCGGATGCCCCGTGAGGTGGTTCCGACTCTGCGGTTTGAGTGCTCCATATGGTGTGTCCTTTCTTGCTTGTCATCGGGCAGGGCAGGGAGGCGCATCCGCGAGCCCTGTCTGTCCGACTTTTTCCCGCGGGCAAGCAGCAAGCCGGCGGGCGCATAGTCCGGGCGTAGGGGGATTTGCCCGGGATGCCTCTATTGTATCAGATTTTTCGATTTTTTGCAATAGGGGATGCTATATTTTACAACTTACACCGGGATTTTTGCTTTGTGATGTCAGGTCTCCGCCTGCCGGTGATAACTCTGGAATGTTCCGGATCGTGTCGTTGTGGAAAGACATATAAGCAAAACAATTACACGTATTTGTTAACATTTAATTCTGCATTTATTTATATATTCGTCGAAATTGAATATGCATGAATACAGAGAGAATATTTATGCAATCGCTTACAACATACGTACAGCCTTGTGGAAAACCTGTTGAAACCTATGCTGAAGGCAATGCGCGCAAAAAAAAGCAGGCAGAAGCTGTTTTGGCTTCTGCCTGCTGAAAAATATGCTCTGACAAGGATTATCTTGGCATCACGTGAGCCGCAGATCTGACTTTGGTGCACGGAGGAGGAGGTGTGTCATCCCCGTCTGCTTCGTCCATGTCACAACTGATGCCGGCGCCCAATGCCCGGAGCTTGCCGATCAAGTTATCATATCCGCGCTCAATGATGTACGCCTTGGAGACGCGGGACACACCATCCGCCATCAGTGCAGCGATGACCATAGCGGCGCCTCCGCGCAGATCGGTCGCCGTGACCGATGCGGCTGTCAGATGCTGCCCGGGATTTATCATTGCAGTGTTGCTGGAATCGGCATGTAAACAGGAAACGCCCATTTTCCGGAGCTCGGCGAGATAATCGAATCGACCGCTCCAAATGTTTTCCGTCACACTGCTCGGACCTTCGGCAACAGCAAGAAGAGGGACAAACTGCGGGTGCATATCGGTGGGGAAGCCGGGGTACACGTCGGTTTTAAGCTGGATGCCCTTCAGATGACCGTCCGAGACAACCGTCAGGACGCTGTCCTCTCCCTTGGATTCCCCTGTGCCCACGGTCACGCTTACGCCCATCTCGGTCAGCTTACTGACCACGGATTCCAAGTGCTTTGCGATGGCGCCGACCAGCTTGACTTCGCCGCCCGTTCCTGCGACGGCAGCCATGTAGGTGCCTGCCTCGATCATGTCCGGAATAATGACGTGTGTGCAGCCGTGCAGCGCCCGTACGCCGCGGATGTGAATTTCAGAGGTTCCCGCGCCGGTCACGCCAACACCGCAGGAGGTAAGGAATTTGCCCAAATCCACGATATGCGGCTCACGGGCTGCATTCAGAATGATGGTCTCCTCTCCCGCAATCAGGGAGGCGGCGAGCATGATATTGACTGTCGCACCAACGGAAGCCGTGTCCAGCATGATCTTCGCGGCGTGCAGACCGTTCTCCGCCACGCCGGTGATATGACCGCGGACATCTATCTCGGTGCCCATCAACTCAAAAGCACGGGTGTGGTAATCCAACGGGCGGGTACCCAACCTGCACCCGCCGGTGTGACTGATGCGCGTTCTGCCGCACAGAGCCAACTCCACGCCCATCAGGTACGAGGACGCGCGGATAGACTCGACCAGCCTGTCAGGGGAAGTGCAGGGGCGGAAGCCGGCGCCGTTGACTTCCAGCGTCGTAGGAGTAAGGTAACGAACCTCCACGCCCATCTGCGTGAGGATGCTGATGGTTGTCTCCACGTCCCGGACAGGAGGGACATTGTGCAACACGCAGGTCTCGCTGTTGAGTGCGCAGGCAAAAAGAATGGGAAGCGCCGCGTTTTTCATGCCGCTGATGTGAACGGTGCCGTTTAGGCGGCGCCCGCCGACGATATGCAAGCTTTCCATATCTATGACCAAGTCTTTCGCGGAGCGAAAGCGTCCTTTCTCGCAAAATGTAGCCGATACCGCCCCGGAATGCGCTTCCGCAGGAAGCCGCCAACGCGTCGGGGAACGGGCATCGGCATCTCCGGTTGCCTGGACCTGTCTTTCAGTCCCAATTCCGGTCGTATCGCGGGCTTGCCGGAAGCGCGAACGATCCGTGACTCCCCTGTCCCGTGCCGTGCCGGCGGCGGGCATCGGAGCACAAAAGAAAGCCGCCCGCGAGCACTGCGTATGCAGATGGTGCTTGGATGTCGGATGAACCGAGAACGCAGACCGACGAACGGCAAAGGAACAGACACCCCGTCTTCGGTCATGCTGTATATCCGTGACAGAAAGGGCGGGGAGCCAAACTATTTTTCTGTCTATATGATATCATACAGCAGGGGAAAAGTAAAGTCCTCCAGATGTTTATTTACAAATTATTCACGAATGAAAATTGACCCGTTTCGGATTATGTCGGGGTTGTTTGCGCGGCTTATCTGCGAAAGGCACTTCGCCATCCCGCGGGCAGTGTTTGCCGCGCATTTCTCTGCATTCACCCTATTTTTCAGGATATGCCTTATACCATGCAACCGTGAGATCTACGACCATACCGTAACTCCGGGTGCCGTGAGATACCTGCTGGGTGTGCAGGTAGGTGTTGTTGACGGCGTCCGAAACCTTGGAAGCCGCAGAGTTGCGGTACTTTTCATAAAATCTGTTGTAGGCGGACAGTTCACCGCGGGTAGCACTGTTGAGCTCCGCATGGATTGTTCTGTATCGGTTCGCATCTGCGCTGTACAGCGCATTCGCAACGTACTCATACATATTCAGGTAGGCACTGTAACGGATATACGAGTCATTCGATCCGATGCATACGAGGAACGCAACCATATTGGCTTCATCCTCGCGCGCGATACCGCGCTGATGCGCCATTTCATGGGCGGCGGTGTAGGGCGTGGTGTAATCCGGAAAATTGACATTGATGTTTGCTTCACCCGTAAAAAACGAGTAGACGCCGGTAATGTGCATATAGGACAAAATCTCACTGACGAGAACCGGCTTGGGCTGTCCCGCATTGTTCCGGATGAAGTCGTGCGTGGAGCAGAAGGCGGCATATGCATCGGACAGCCGATCATTCATCTCGGTCAGCGAGTACGGCATAACCGAAAAACCGTCGCGTTCAAACCCGAGCTTGCCGGCTTCCTCGTTCAGGTGTCGGACAAGGATGCGCGCCGTGTCGGCAAGATCTTCCGCACTGACCTGCTTTTGCTCCAGTTCCAGCTTGACATCCAGCGTGGAGTTGCGGTATCCTGCGGAGAAATTCAGCACAAACACCGAGAAAAAGCTCAAAAGAACCGAGATCAGCACCCCGATGAACACGCCTGCCGTGCGCCAGCTGTCGCAACGACGACGAATGGCATGGCGCAGGGTTACGACCAGCACCAAGGGCAACAGCAGTACTGTAAACTCACCGAGCGAGAAAGGCAGCGGTGCAGTCAATGCCGCCAGAAATGCCCGCAGGGGGGCACTGATGTGCAGGTTGAACCAGTCCGAGAAAGCGACACTGCCGGATTGGATAATCAGCAGAATCAGACAGACAGCCGCTACGGCATACAGGAACAGACAGAATGCCGGCAGACGTTCATAGCGCGGCGGAATGGGATGGTACCGGCGTTTGACTTCCTCGTCCAGCGTCCGGTATACCCGGGCGGGAATCGGCGACGGCAACCTGCTGTCCGACGCTCCCCGGCACCGGTCGGGGCGGATTCTTTTCATGAGAATATCCTTTCTTTTTTCTTTTCTCTCTTCTCTTTTCAAGTGGTTGCGGAAACCTGCCATGGGTCATCCTGCCGCACGAGGTCGGCGGCAGTCGGGGTGCGGAGCCATGAGCCGGAGGAGTCGTTCAGGGCAGGAAACGCGGTGCACAGCAGGGCTTCCATGTCCGGCGGCAGTGGGGCAAAGGTGTGCATCCACCCGTCGTCAGAGGGAAAATTCACGGGTACCGTTGGCTCCGGCATCGGCGGGATTGTAGCATGCCTGTCAGCCGCTGTCGAAAAAGGAACCGGAAAGGACAGCGAGAGACAGTGCAGTGCCTGCCGTCCGATCGGCGCGTGTTCTGTCGGCGCCCTACCGTATACCTCATCTCCGCACAGCGGGTGACCGAGGTGTGCGAAATGCACCCTGAGCTGATGTGTCCGCCCGGTGTGCGGCATAGCAAGCACCAACGTGTACCTTTCAGATGCCGCCAGTACCCGGTAGGTGGTCAGGGCGTACTCGCACTCGGTTCCGTTGGGGTCACTGCCGGGGGCAGCGGTACGCATGGCGACTCCGGACGCCGGCAGGCGGATGGGTACCTCAATGCGGTGCAGACTTCCGTCGGCGGGCAGTTGACCTTCCAGCACGGCGAGGTAGCGTTTGGTCACGCGCCGCCCGACCAGGCAACCGCCGAGGAATCCGGCGACCGCCTGCGTTTTGGCGACCACGACCACCCCGCTGGTGTTTCTGTCCAGCCGTCCCATGGAACGGAAAACAAAAGGAACCCCGGCGCGTGCGTAGCGGTATGCGAGCGCGTTGGCAAGGGTGTCGGCGAGGTGTCCGTGGGAGGGATGCGTCGGCATTCCCGCCGGCTTGTTGAGAATAATCAGCAGGTCGTCCTCGTAGAGAACATCGAGGGGTGCCTCCGCCGGCAGGACGGTACGGGTCGCGGTATCCGGCGTGTCATCCACAGCGAGTTGCAGCAAATCCCCGGCGTGCAGAACATAGCGGACGGTCACGCGGACACCGTTGACCGTGATGCCGTCCTCCCGCGTCTTAAGGCGCGCCAGTGCGCTTGTCGAGAGCGAAAGCGTATTCTTCAGATACGAGCGGAGCAGGCGCCCCTCGTAGGCAGGAGAGATCGTAACGGTCATAGCAAAAGCTCCTGACACACTGCCCGCCGTTCCCAGCGTATGCCGGGCGAGGGCGGGCGGTGCGTCTGTCGGTCAGATTCTTTCCAGAATCATGGTGACTGCGAGTGTGATCATGGATCCCATCATCAGGATGCTGAGGATCCATGCCATAATGCGGGTTGCCAGACCGCGCCGGCGAGCACCTTTGCTTTCGGTTTTATTGGACATAACGGTATGCTCCTTTTCTGACTCATTCAGTATCGATTTTCAGTTGTTGGATATCAATATCCTTCTCTTCCAGCAGAACACCGGATGCAGGCAGCTTGTTCTTGCGATAGGACTTTTCGCTGCCGAAGCGGTCACCGAAATCGATGTATGCCGCCCGGAGCTTCTGCCCCTTCTTAAGTGTTATCAGCTGGTTGCCGCCAGAGGTACGGGTTGCCATCTTGGGGATCAGAGAGGACTTGATGAGGATAGCCCGGTCGGCATCCGAAACCAGCAGAATATCCAGCGGTTGATCCTCGTTCTCGCCAAACACCGCCACAAGCGGCGACGCAGAGGAGCAGGCACCGGTCAATTTGCGCCGGTTGCCCTTGGTCTCGTATGCGGACACGGGAATGCGTACGCCTTTTCCGTTGGCAAACAGGAAGATCATGTTCCGATCAGCGGGGTAATCGTTGCGCACCTCCATGTACAGCGGCTTTTCCCCGTTGTCCATGCCCAGTTTGGCAGGCAGGAAGTCTCCCATGGCCGAGGGCTTGACTGTTTCAAAATCAGCGACTGCCGCGCGCCATACCTGCGCCCGATCGGTGAAGAATACCAGACTGTCGCGGTTGTGCGCCTCAACGGAGGCTACGATTTCATCGCCGTCCTTGAGTCGATGATCGGGTGTCGCCTGCACACGCACATTGGAAGCGAGCTTTTTGAAATAGCCTTCCCCGGTGAGTACGAGCCGCACCGGGTAATCCTCCACGGTAGGCTCCTCGATGACGGGAGGCAGGTCATCCGGCTTGATGATCTGCGTCCGGCGTGGTTGCCCGAACTTTTTCTTGACTTCTGTCAACTGGGCGGCAATCACGCCCTTCAGCTTGATATCGTCTGCGAGAATTTCCTCAATCTCGGCTATTTCCCGGCGCAGATTCTCGATTTCGGCTATGCGGTTGAGGATGTACTCGCGGTTAAGATTGCGCAGCTTGATTTCGGCAATGTAGTTTGCCTGCACCTCGTCGATATCGAAGCCGGTCATCAGGGAGGGAATAACCTCCTCCTCCTTCTCGGTCTTGCGGATGATGCGGATCGCCTTGTCGATGTCCAGCAGAACCTTGGCAAGCGCTTCCAACAGATGGAGCTTGTCCCGCTTTTTGCCGAGATCAAAGGTCATTTCCCGCCGCACGCATCCGGTACGGAAGGTAATCCATTCCCGGAGGATTTCTGCCACACCCATCTGCCGGGGCGTGGAATCGATAAGAACATTGAAATTGCATTTGAAGGTATCCTCAAGAGAGGTCAGTCGGAACAGACGGTTCATCAGTCTGTCCGGATCGGTTCCTTTCTTGAGGTCGATTGTCAGCTTAAAGCCGGACAGACCGATTTCATCGCGCACATCCGTGATCTCCCGGATTGTGTCGTTTTTGACAAGCTCAATTATCTTATCCATGATCTGCTCCAGCGTAGTGGAGTAGGGGATCTGGAGAATTTCAATGCAGTTTGCCGCGGCATCGTACTGATAGCGTGCCCGGATGCGCACGGAACCCTGCCCGGTTTCATACACCGTCTTCAGCTGTTCCGCATCGTAGATCAGCGCGCCGCCGCCAGGGAAGTCGGGAGCCTTGATAATTTCCATCAGCCGCTCGGTGGTCAGGTTTGGTTTCTTCAGCAGGGCAATTGTACCGTCGCAGACCTCCGACAGATTGAAGGAGCAGATGTTAGACGCCATGCCGACTGCGATGCCCATATTGGGCGATACCAGAATATTAGGGAAAGCAGTCGGGAGCAGAACCGGTTCCTTCATGGTGGCGTCGTAGTTGTCCACCATGTCCACGGCATCCTTATCGATACCACGGAATACCTCAGAGCAGAACGGCTCCAGTTTTACCTCAGTATACCGCATGGCAGAGGCATTGGTGTTGGAGGAGTACTGCTTGCCGAAGCCGCCCTTGGAGTCTATGAAGGGATGCAGGAGTGATTCGTTGTCCCTCGTCAGTCGTACCAGCGTTTCGTAAATGGCATCGTTTCCGTGTGGGTTGAGTTGAAGTGTCGCGCCCACGACATTAGCGCTCTTGGTTCGGGGCGTGTTGGGATTGAGCAATCCCATTTTGTACATGGTATACAGCAGCTTCCGGTGGGAGGGCTTAAAGCCGTCGATTTCCGGAATGGCGCGGGAAATGATGACCGACATGACGTAGGGCATATAGTTCTTTTCCAGCGTGTCGGTAATGAGTTGTTCGCGTATGGGGGCGGAGACTATCTCCGATGCTTCCTGTTTCTTTTTCTTAGCCATGATATCCTTCTTCCGCAGTAGATTTCTGGTTACCGGTCAGCCAACCGACAAGGTAGGTACCCCGGTCAAGATAGGTCAGTGAGGGAACGGAAAAGTGGTCGGCGCCGTCAAAGACCGTGACGGCGACGTCCGCTCCCGCCTCCCGCAGTGCTTCCACAAAAGTCAGTGTGGAATCGGGGGAACGATAGTATCCGCCGAACTAACAACGGCAATCATACCTTTCTGACAGTATGCGCCGCCGCCCGTATCATGCGGTTGTACAGCGCCAGACCAAGCCCCTCGCGCGGCGGCAGGTGGGCATACACAACATCGGCGTGCAGACTGTCTGATTCCCGCAGGCGGGCAAACAGCGTGTGTGCATGGGTAGCAAGGTCATCCCGCGCGCCGACCGGAAGCAGTCCTCCCGGTAGCAAGTGCGGGATCTCCTCATCGTAGCACAGGATGGCGCAACGCTCAGTCTTCTGCCGCTCCTGCAGGTACGACAGAACGTGCTCCGGCGTACCCTCCAGCAGCACAACCGGGGTCGCGGGCGCATAGTGCTTGTACTTCATACCCGGCGAAAGCGGACGCACGTCTGCCGAGAGCAGTTCTGTGACGGCAGGCGCAATCGCAACGCGCTCGCAGACACAGCACAGCGCATCGTATGTGATGCCGCCGGGGCGGAGAAGGGTCAGGAACTCGCCATCCCCGTCCCTGTCCAGCTTAACGATGGTGGATTCCAATCCGATCTCGCAGTCGCCGCCATCCAGGATCATGTCCACGCGTCCGTCCATATCCTGCGCTACGTGAGCGGCGCAGGTGGGCGACGGCTTGCCGGACAGATTGGCGGATGGTGCCGCGATCGGGACGCCTGCCGCCGCGATCAGTGCATGTGCCACGGGATGGGACGGACAGCGGACCGCAACGGTTTCGAGTCCTCCCGTCGTGGACAGGGGAATGATGGGCTTGCGCGGCATGATGACGGTCAAAGGGCCCGGCATAAAGGCTTTAGCCAGCCGGTCGTACAGCGCATCCGTATCGGCGTACATTGCCGCATCCTGCGGGGAAGCCACGTGGATGATGAGCGGATTATCCGAGGGGCGCCCCTTGGCGGCATAGATCCGGCGGGAAGCATCGGCGTTGGTGGCGTCCCCACCCAGCCCGTACACCGTCTCGGTGGGGAAAACAACAAGTCCTCCCGTACGGATGATGCAGGCAGCACGCCGGATATCTGTCGCCTGCTCTGTCGGATCGGTAATGAGAATATGCTCAGTTTGCAAAGCAATACAGTCCTTTCGTGAGGCGACGTGCTGTCAGTTCCGCGCCTCGGATTCCCGGAGCCGCGCTGCGGTATCCGCTTCGGTCAGTGCCCGGATCATGGGGTCAAGGTTGCCGTTCATAAACCCGGCGATATCATACAGCGAAAACCCGATGCGATGGTCGGTAACGCGGCTCTGGGGGAAATTATAGGTGCGTATTTTTTCGCTCCGATCGCCGGAGCCTACCTGCAGGCGGCGTGCCGAGGCACGCGCACTGTCGGTTTCCTCTTTTTTGCGTTTGTACAGGATGGCACGCAACATGCAGAGCGCTTTATCCTTGTTCTGGAACTGCGAGCGCTCCTGCTGGCATTCCACGACAATGCCGGTCGGCTTGTGCGTCAGGCGGACGGCGGACTCAGTCTTGTTGATGTGCTGTCCGCCCGCGCCGGAGGATTTGCAGGACTCAAACACAATATCGCTGTCCCGGATCTCCACATCCACCTCCTCCGCTTCCGGCAACACAGCCACCGTTGCGGCGGAGGTTTGGATGCGTCCCTGGGATTCGGTCGCGGGGACACGCTGCACGCGATGCACGCCCGATTCGAATTTGAAACGGGAGAACGCGCCTTTTCCTTCGCAGAGAAATACAATCTCCCGGAAGCCGCCAAGCTCTGTCTCGGTCGCGGAGGTGACGCTGACCGAAAAGCCGACCGACTGCGCGTACATACTGTACATCCGGAACAGGTCGGCAGCAAACAGTGCAGCCTCCTCTCCGCCGGTGCCGGCGCGTATCTCCATGACCACGCTACGGTCATCGTCCGGATCGCGCGGAATCAACAGAGTGCGCAATGCCGTTTCCGCTTCTGCCAGCTGTTTTTTCACCGACAGCGCCTCTTCGGTAGCCAGCGCCCGCAACTCCGCATCGGATGAGAGTGCTTCCTCCTCCGCCTCATGGAGGCGTGCCTCCAGAGAACGGAAGGCTCGGTAGGCTGTTACCGTGTCAGTCAGGGCGTTGTATTCCCGTATCAGACGCTGATACGCGGCGGGATCCGCCAGCGTTTCCGGTAGCGTCAGCCGGTATTCCATATCCTCGTACCGCCGGGCGACGGGATCCAGATTTTCGAACATAGGTAAAACTCCTTTCCCGTCCCCGGTCGGGTTTGTCGGTCGCGTTTTGTCCGTCAGGCGCGGAAGAATGCCTCAAACGCCTGATGTGCCGTATAGAGGTCAGCTTTGGATATGATTTCGTAGGGCGCGTGCATGGAGATTACAGGAACACCCAGATCGACGGTTTCAATGTTGTGCTTGGCGATGTATTTCGCAACGGTTCCGCCACCGCCGACATCGTCCTTACCCATGTCTCCCGCCTGCCAGATGACGCCCGCGTCCGCCATGATGCGGCGAATCCATGCGACATACTCTGCCGGTGCATCATTGGTACCCACCTTGCCGCCGTGCCCGGTATACTTGGACATGGCAACGCCGCAGTTGATCAGCGATACATTGCGTCTGTCGAACACATCGGCGAAATTGGGGTCAAAGCAAGCCGTTACGTCGGAGGACAGGCACTTGGAATTTGCTTTCATGGCGGCGAAATTGCCGTTCCGTGCCGCGGCGATCTCCGCCAGCAGGTCTGTCATGAGGTCGCACTGCATCCCCGTATTGCCCTCGGAGCCGATCTCCTCCTTATCAGCCAGAATGACCATGGAGGTGTGGAGGCTGTCGTCCGTGGCGAACAGTGCAGTAAGCGACGGGTAAGCGCACACGCGGTCATCGTGCCCATAAGCACCGATCAGCGAGCGATCCAGTCCCACGTCCCGTGCCCGGATGGCGGGGACTGCGGAGAGGTCGGCAGAAAGGAAATCCTCCTCGGTGATGCCGTACTTTTCGTTCAGAAGGGAAAGAATATTCAGCTTGATCGCGTCCTTGTCAGCGCCGGGGAAAGGACGGGTGCCCAGCAGAAGATTGAGATTCTCCGCAGGAATGGCAGTTCCGAGCGGCTTCTGATTCTGTTCCTGTCCGAGATGGGGCAGCAGATCATTGATGTAGATGACCGGATCGGATTCGTCCTCGCCGATGACTACATCCACCGTTTCGCCGTTCTTTTTGATGACCACGCCGTGCAGTGCCAGCGGGATTGTGACCCATTGGTACTTGCGGATACCACCGTAGTAACGCGTCTTGAAGAAAGCGAAGCCGCCGTCCTCATAGAGCGGGGACTGCTTGACGTCCACGCGGGGGTTATCGATGTGAGCGGCAACGATGCGCACGCCGTTTTCGATCGGCTCGGTGCCGATGCGGAACAGGTACAGATTCCGCCCGCGATTGTTGTAGTAGTATTTGCCGCCCACCTCTGTCTTCATGCCGAAAGTATACGGAACATAACCGTTCGCTTCCGCCATAGCGATTGCAACGCGCGATGCCTCACGCTCGGTTTTGGCTTCGTCCAGGAACTTCATGTAGCCGGGTGCATAGTCATACGCCGCCCGGATTGCCGCTTCGTCAGCGGCTTCATAGAAGTTGGTTTTCCTGTAGCCCAGGTTGTCTGCAAGAATCTGTGCCTGCGTTCTGTTTTCCGTGTTTTCCATATCATAATCCTTCTTTCCGGAAATAGTATTCAATCATTTTTTACTTCTGTACATCAGTCGTATAGCTTTTCGTACACCGAAACGGCTTTCTGCACCTTTGACACGTAATGCCTTGTTTCCCTGTAAGGGATCCTGCGCAGCCCGCCCGTTCCGTCCGCGATGGATTCGTCCGCCAACCACCCGTCCACCCGGGTCTCGCCCGCATTGTAGGCGGCAAACGCTAATTCCCAGCGACCGAAGCGCAGGTAATAGCGGGACAGAAGACACGCCCCGTAGCGAATGCTGGTCTCGGGATCGTACCGCATTCCGTCCTCCAGATACTCATGCAGAACATCCTGCGTCAACCAGCGGAAGGTGTCGGGCATGAGCTGCATCAGTCCGACCGCTCCGGCGCTTGATTCCGCCGCGCTGTCAAAGCCGCTTTCGGTGCGCATGACGGCATACAGAACCGCCTCCGGGACTGAGAAGCGCGAAGCGTATGTTTCAACGTAATCCCGGTATTTCCGTGGGTAACGCAGCCGTTCGATACCGCCGCAGGCAAGATCGAACAGGAAGCCGAACAGCAGAGAAATAACCAGAATGACCGCAACCACAACCGCATGCGGCGGGTTCCGAAGATCAAAACCTCCCGCCCGCCCGGACACGCTCCGCCTCACGGCAGGCATACGCCCCAGTCGGTCAGCAGGCCGTGCAGGGGTGCCTCCAGTTCTGCGGGGGTGCCGTCGTTGTACAGGATACCGTCCGCACGCGCGTAAAAGTCATCCGGCTTCTGTGCCCGCAAACGGGCAAGGGCAGCATTCAGGGAAATGTCGTCCCGTGCCATGATGCGGCACAGGCGTGTGTCCGGTGCGGCGAGTACAGCCAGTACCCGGTCGCACTCCCGGTCAAAGCCGGACTCGTATAGCAGGGGCGCATCTACCAGGACGGCAGGGGCACCCGCCTCCTCCTGCGCCCTGCACAGCGTCCGCACCTTGTCCAGTACAAAGCCTTGCGTGATGCGATTGAGCAGCTCCAGCTTGTCGCCTGCTCCCGGCGCGAACACAATCGCAGAGAGCGCAGGACGGTTCAGTGTTCCGTCCGGGTTGCAAATTCCCGTGCCAAAAGACGCAACCAGCCCGTCAAGGCAGGCGGAAGGCGGTTCCAGCAGGGCGTGATACACCGCATCCGTGTCGATGGAAGGGATTCCCCAGCGCCGGCAGATCCCGGACACCACGCCCTTTCCGGCTCCTGTGGGGCCTGTAAGCCCGATGACGGGACAGCGTCGGCAGGACATCATACCGGCACCTCCCGCCCCTCTGCGTCGGAGCGCCGCGCGGCGGCAATGATCCTGTCGACGGCGGCACCGTCGGAAAATGACGGGTCAGCGGAGCGATGGGCATACACGGCAGATAGGTAGTGCTCCATGCTCCCGATGTGTCCACGTAGCCAACCGACCGGTGCTTTGGGCGACGGAAATGGTAATGCCGGAGCGTCAAAGCGCCCCACGCATTCCACGCGTGTAAAACCGCGCAATCCGCCGAGCGGCGCACCCGCCGCATCGTTGACATACACATACAGGTAATTGGGTTGCATGAGGTCAAACCGCACCGCGCCCTCCGTGCCGTATACCGAAAACGTGAGCTCATCGTTGGCACCCTGCGTCAGCTTGGATACCGTGATTTGCCCGACTGCGCCGGACGCGGTTGTGGCGGTGAGGTAGAATGCCTCGTCCGCGTCGGTCAGCCATTCGCCCTCGGGAACCCGATGCGTCGGAAAGGCAATCTGGCTTTTGCCCATGACCGAAACAATCTCCCCGCACAGAAGGCGACAGAAGTCGATTACGTGCGGTCCGAGATCCGCCAGCGTTCCGCCACCGCACGTTGCGCGCTGTTTCCAGCCGACCGTGCGTTCCGGGTCAATGCAGGAATTGTGGCGATAGGCAAAATCGAAAGACAGAATGCGTCCCAGCCTTCCTTCCTCCGCCAACTGCCGTGCCCGCAGGACAGGGGACAGGAAGCGGTTGTTGAACACTACACCGCAGGTCAGCCCGGTTGATGCGGCAAGCTGCGCCAGCTCGCGCGACTCCTCCGCCGATGCAGTCAGCGGTTTTTCGCACAGCACGTGCTTGCCGGCTGAGATTGCGGCGTGCGCAGTTGTGAAATGGCAGGGATTGGGCGTGCAGATGTCGATGACATCAATATCCCCGTCTGCAATCATGTCCGCCTCACAGGCATACACACGGCGGATGCCGAAGGCTTCCGCGGCAGAGTCTGCCGTCTCCCGGTGCGCCGTGCATACACCGATGACTTCCGCCCTGTATGGCAGGTCATAAAAGTATGGAAGATTGGAGAGCGCGTACAGGTGCGTCTTGCCCATGAAGCCGAAGCCGCACAGTCCGACCCGAATACTTTGTTTCATGGCGTGTCCTCCTCATCGTGTTCTTCCTCCGGCTCCGGGAAACGGATGTCCCGCCGCCCCGGCAGGCAGAAGCCGTCCACCCTGCCACGTTGCATGGCGCCGAAGATGCGATGTCGCAGTCCGCGGTTGTTTCGCTCCAGCGTCCGCAGGAGCTGTTTCATGTTTTCCCGTTCCGTATGTTCATTGGCGGGGCAGGCGGACGGAACAACCGGCAGTGCCTCCGCCGCCGCATAGGCACGTATTTCCTTCTCCGGCACGTAGATCAGCGGACGTATCAGCCGAATCCCGGTGCGCGACAGTTCCGTGACGGGGGAAAAGCAACCGATGCGTCCTTCATAGAACAGATTGAGCATGAAGGTTTCCACCACATCGTCGAAATGATGCCCCAGCGCAACGGCGGTACATCCGTCCTCACGTGCCGCACTGTGCAGTGCACCCCGGCGCATTTTGGCACACAGTGAGCAGGGGTTCGGTTCTTTCCGGATACCGAATACGATCTCCGCAATGTCGGACGGCACAACCCGGTAGGGAATCGCCAGCCTCCTGCACAAATCGCGGATGCCGGAGTAATCGCCCAGAACGCCGCCGAAGCCCATGTCCACTGTGATGGCGGACAGTTCAAACGGGATCGGGTAGAACTGCCTCAGACGCGCCAGTGCGCACAGCAGTGTCAGGGAATCCTTGCCTGCCGAAACACCGACGGCGATCCGTTCGCCCGAGCGGATCATGCCGTAGTCATCCAGCGCCCGTCTGGTGTAGCTGAGTATATGCTTCATGGGCAGAGGATTTGCGGCGGTGCGGTGACCACCGTCTGGGATTCCGCCAAAAGTCGTGTCAGTTGGCATGAGCATGCTCCTTTCTCGCCCGGACTTGGGACACTACCTGTATTCTTCCGGGAACGAGCAATGTTCGTAGATATATGCCGACTGCGCCGATGGAATCATGCGGGCATCCGGCTTGCGCGGACAGGCGGCATCCGGCTCCCAAAGAAACAGGGGCGGCGTAACAGACAGCGAAGGCGCCGCACCGCGCATTGCTTCGGTCAGCACTAAGGACGGCGCGGCAAAGGGTGTCGCGTGGACGAAGGTCGTGCGCTTTGGCTCCAGCCCCGCACCACGCAGTGCAACATGAAGATCGGTCAGCCGTTCGGAACGGAACACACAGCAAAAGCGCCCGCCGTACCGGAGCAACCGCCCCGCCGCCCGGCAGAAATCGTTGATGTCGCCTGCTGTTTCGTGCCGGGCAAAATACTTTTCGTCGGTACGGTTGCGCGCCCCGGAGCCTGCCTTCAGGTAGGGAGGATTTGCGGTTATCAGATCGGCTTCCCCGCCCGTGTCGGCAGGGCGCAGATCGCGCAGGTCGGCACAGAGTGGGGCAAGCCGCCCGGAAAACCCGTTGGCTACGGCGTTCTCCCGGATGATGGAGCAGAACACCTCCTGCATCTCTACCGCAAGGAAAGATGACGCCTTGTCGCGTGCAAGGCAGAGCAGGGGGATGATTCCCGTACCGCTGCCCAAATCAATCCCGCGCGCGTGCGGTGCAGGACGCACATACGCCGCCAGCAGGTAGGCGTCGGTGCCGAAGGTCAACCCGTCCCGGTGCTGGAGCAGGCGAATAGACTCATTCACCTCGCAAACCATTCCTGCGTCATCCGGTATGCCAGTCATGCCTGACCTCCCCGTACTGTTTTATTTGCCGTAATATTTATCGCAACGTATGACAGAACGAATCCGCCATCTGCCGAGCGGGGAACTTGACCGGCTCCCCCAAAGCAAAAACCCCCGACCCCCGCCGTGACCCGCACGGGGCACGACCAAAAGAAGTCGGGAGTCTTGGCGTTATGTGGACACTTGAGTCAGATTACTCCGCCTTGGGCGCGTCCACAGGGCAGTTCTCTGCGCAAGAGCCGCAATCGATGCACTTGTCGGCGTCGATCTCGTACTTGCCGTCACCCTCGGTGATAGCCCCAACGGGACAATTCTCGGCGCAGGCGCCGCAGGAGATGCAGTCGTCACTGATCTTGTATGCCATGGTCATGTTCCTCCGTTTATGTAGTATTCCTTGAGTTCCCGGGCACATACCCGAAACCCGCTCCCATTATATCATATTCGCAGAATAATTCAAGGGGTTTTTATGAATTTTTTCTTCGCATGCCGGAAATTTGCAAAAAATTGTCCGGGACAGTCCGGAAGCCGGAGGTTTGCTCTGCGCCGTCAGTTCCGCAGGCTTTCCACGCCCTTGAGATGCTCTGAGCAAATTCAAAACAACCGCCCCAAAAACAACCGCTGGTTTATTGACATGGCTGTGAAAATCTGCTATACTACAACCATCACAGGAATGTGAAATCAACGGCGGCTTCAACGGGAGTGGTACCGTCCCGGGACAGCCCGCCATCAGGGAAGGGAGGCAGAGTTATGTTTTTCCAAGGTATTTCCGGATGCAACAGCACGCGCCTCGCGGGTTGGCGCAGCTGATCCTTTGTGAAAAGCCCCCAAGGCAAATTACAGGGATTTACGATGACACCGGTGCACGACAAGGCTTTAGCCATGCATTGCGCAGTGTCATCTGAAAGGAACGTGGAAACATTCCGGCGTTTCCTTTACGGTTCATCCGGGCTCCGGGCGGTTTCGCGTAAGCGGAACTGCCCCGGGGTTTGTTGCGTTTCAAATCAGGAGAGACGCATAAACCCGTCATGCCCGGGCGCAGAAAATGCAGTTTCGCACTGTCTGCGCGCCGGAGAATACGCCGTTTCAAGTACCGGCGGCGTGTAAGCAAGGAGCCGTGGTTATACTTTGATTTATCCGGAGCAAGTCGGGATTCGCATCGCCGAGGGACGCCGCCGACAGGGACTGACGCAGAACCGTGTTGCCGCGCGTATGGGCGTGACACCACAGGCGGTCTCCAAATGGGAGCGTGGGCTCTCCTGCCCAGACCTCGTCCTCCTGGACGAGTTGGCTGAACTACTGGATACCAGCATAGACAGACTGTTGACCGGTCGGGACGGGTGCCGGAATATCGAGCGCCCGCAGGAAGTTTTCCTGCCTGCCGAAACAGGAACGGCAGAAACGTAATTCATTCCTGGCAAGCAGCGCCAGTCGTCGGAATTCCGGCGGCTGGCGCTGTTTTATGTAATCCGGCTGTTTTCCTTTCCGAAAATCCGGACTGTGTCTGTTGCACTTTCTGTCGAATCGGCGCATACGCTGTGCATGAGGAGGTGTTGCACATGGGTGTATCACGTACACGGGGAAGCAGGAGTCCCGGCGGACAGGGTATGTTCGTTCAGTATCCGGGTACCTGCACGGCAATTTTCGGCTCCATGACCCAGACACTGCACGCGCAGAGTTCGCTTGCCGCCGCCTCGATCCGCACGGCGGTCACCAAGATCAGCTCGGCACAGACGCACGGCGGCTGTGCCTACGGATTAACATTCCCCTGTATGCAGGCAGGCAATGTCCGGCAGATCCTTGCGGATGCCGGCATCCGTGTCCGGCAGATATTCGGGGAACCGTAGGAAAGGAATCGGCATGATATTCACGACCGACAGGACCGGACGGCACGCCTTCCCGGTCTATCTTGATAACGCCGCCACCAGCTTTCCCAAGCCTCCCTCCGTCCTTCGGGCGGTAGAGGCTTGCTTGGAACGTTACGGTGGCAATCCCGGCAGAGGCTCGCACAGACTTGCACTGCGCGCCGCCGAGGAGGTATATGCCTGCCGTGTCGCGGCGGCGGATATGTTCGGGCTGAGCGATCCGGCACGTGTTATTTTCACGCAAAATACCACCGCCGCACTCAATCTTGCCATCAAGGGCATTTTGCGCCGCGGCGAGCGGGCTGTCTGCTCGGACATGGAACACAACGCTGTCTTTCGTCCCCTGTTCCGGCTGGCAGGTGAGGGAGGAATTTCCTTTGACAGATTTCAGACCTTTTCTGCTGTCCCGGAGCGGACAGACGCGATGCTCCTGTCATCACTGGAGCATGCCCTTTCCCGTCCAACGCGGCTCGTCGTGTGCGCGCATGCCTCCAACATCTGCCCCGCAACGCTTCCGCTTGCCGCCATCGGCAGGCTGTGCCATGCGCACGGTGCGCTGTTTGCGGTAGATGCGGCACAGTCAGCCGGCATACTGGATATCAACATGGAGGAGATGCAGATCGACGCGCTTGCTGTTCCCGGTCACAAAGGGTTGTACGGTCCCATGGGGGTCGGTATGCTTCTGCTCGGCAAGGGAATCCGACCGGACACCTTGCTTGAGGGCGGGAATGGATTGGACTCCCTGTCCGGGGGCATGGGAGACGATCTGCCGGAGCGGTACGAGCCTGGCACCCTGCCTCTGCCTGCCATTGCCGGGTTGCGCGCGGGCATTGAATTCGTGCGCAGGGTGACGCCGGAAGCAATCCGCGAAAAGGAAACGGCACTGGGCGTTTTTCTGCGGGATGCGTTGACGGAATTGCCGGGTATACACGTAGCGGTGCCTCATCTGGCTGGGGGAACCGTGCTGTTTCGGGCAGACGGCGTATCCTCCGAGGACATCGCCGCCCGATTGGATGCTGCCGGCTCCGGCATCTGTGTGCGCCCCGGGTTTCATTGTGCAGCGCTGGCACACCGGACGTTGGGGACTCCGGAGGGTGGTGCGGTCCGTGCCTCTTTCGGCTGGTTCAACACCCGCCGCGATGCGGAGCAACTGATCCAGTCGCTGCGCGGCGGCTTACCCGGGCGAAACGGGTAAAGGGGCGTGTCCGGACGAGAAAGACCCGTCAAACGGATTGAATCTCTGCCGTTTTCCCGCCGCGCAGCCTGCGGCAGACGATAACAAAGTATATGATTTCGGCTACGGCTGTGATTGTCCATGAACAGCTGTACAGCAGGTACAGCGACGGAATGGTGTGGAAGTGCTCAAACACCGTATAGACCCATGCCACGCGGAACACGCAGGAGCCCATGATGACAATGACGGTTGGTGCAAAACTCTTGCCCAGTCCGCGTGAGGCGGCAATGGTGCAGTCCATGAACGCGGATATGGCAAACGACCACCACATGACGGAGACTTTCTGCATTCCGGCATCCACGACTGCCTGCTCGTTGGTGAACAGCAGGAGGAATTCCCGTCCGAAGACACGCAACAGAACTCCTGCAACGGCGGCTGCCGCAAAGGAGTAGGTCAGGCTGACGAAGTAACTCTTCATCACGCGATCGTGCCTGCCCGCTCCGAAATTCTGCCCCATGAAGGTTGAGCAGGCGGTATAAAAGGCAGACATCATATTGTAAATCAGCGTGTCCGCGTTGGAGGCAGCGGAGTTTCCGTTGACCATCACGGTATCAAAGTAGTTGACGGAGCGCTGGATGAACAGGTTTGCCACCGCAAAAATAGCATTCTGGATGCCTGCCGGGATGCCAAGCACAAGAATCGGAACCGAACAGCCGCGCCAAAAGCGGATGCTGCGCAGACGAAGCCCGCACGCGCTCTTGTCGCGGAACATATGCACAAGGATCAGCACAGCGGTTATGTACTGCGATATGATGCTGGACAGAGCCACACCGTCCTCCGCCATGTTGCAGACAATCACAAAGAACAGATTCATAATCACGTTCAGAATGCCTGCCGTCAGCAGATACATCAGCGGACGGCGCGTGTCGCCGTTGGCACTCATGACGCCGTTGCCGAAGTTGAAAACGCCCATGGCGGGCATTCCGAGCGCGTAAACGCGGAAGTACAGCTCGGCGCCCTCCAGCAGATCATCGCGTGTCCGGATCAGCCGGAGCATCCATTCCGCGCTGAAGATGCACAGCCCGGATATGATAACGCCGGTCAGCACGCAGAGCAGCAGAGCGGTATGTAAGGCTTTTTCGGTGTCCTCCTGCCGCTTGGCGCCCAACAGCTGTGCAACGCGGACATTGACCCCGGCACCCATACCGATCAGGAATCCGGTGAAGAGCGTCACGAGGATGGAAGTGGAGCCGACAGATCCCATGGCGTTGGAGCTGGAGAATTTGCCGACAATGGCAACGTCTGCCATGTTGAACAGTACCTGCAGGATCTGTGACAGCATCAGCGGAAGACTGAAAATCAGAATATTCTTCCAGAGGGAACCCTCCGTCATGGGGACGGAGGGGGAAAGCGAACGTTGTTTTGTTTTCAGCATATGAAAGCGGGTGACTCCTTTTCAAATCATCGTATTGGGTGGCAGGCAGACACTCCGAAGATCGCCGCCGCTGAAACAGCGGGAAGGGGGACGGTCACAGAAGAAGCGATTGTCCCTGTCGTTTTGATGCCCCCCGCGTAAACCGCCCCCACGGGAGTGGAGGCGGTCTTTATCTGTAGCAACGCCGTACATGCACGGCTAAATCCTTGGTGGTAATGCTTTACGCTTGTGTTCAAGCTGATCCGTCCGGGTTCTTTCCGGATCCGCGACGCGCACGGAAAAAGTCGCGCAGCAGTGCCCTGCATTCCGCTTCGCGGCATCCGTATTCGACAGTGAGGGCTTGCACGGTCGCGGGATGACTGTGAACTGACCAGACGCTACCCATCGCACCCGCCGCCGGATCGCGTGTTCCGCACACGACACGTCCGATGCGTGCGCCGAGGATCGCACCGGCACACATAGGGCAAGGCTCCAGCGTGACGTACAGGGTACAGTCAGCCAGGCGCCACGCGCCACACGCCCGGCAGGCATCACCGATCGCGTTGATTTCGGCGTGTCCCAGCGCGGTATGATCCCGTTCACGGGTATTCCGTCCGATCGCCAGCACGGCATCACCTGACGGCGTGGCACGCACCAGTACAGCGCCGACCGGAACATCACCCGCATCGGCGGCACCGCGCGCTTCCTCCAGCGCCATGTCCATGTACGTGAGGTCTCGCGCAGAAAATGCTTCGTGTCCGTCTGTCATGACAGCAAGCCCTCCAGATAAGGCGCGAGGTAAACAGTCAGTGCGGTCGCCGCCGTGCACAGCAACTCAAGCACAAGGAATGCCGTCATGCCCGGTGTAAAGAATTTACGGAAAGCAGTGTGAAAATCCGGTTTCATGGGCTGTACGGGAAGAAGCGACTCCGGCAGATTTCCGAAAAGACTGCCGCGTGCAGGCTGGGGCGGATCCGGTTTGCGGAGCCGGAAAATCAGCAGTAATGCCAGCGCCGCCGCAGTGCCTGCCACCATAACGGAAAGGTCTATTACGTACAGGAGCATCTCGGCGCCCTCTCCCAGTCGGGCAAGCAGTATCTGCGCCACGCAGGCGGACAGGTTATTGAACAGGTGCAGGAACGTACTGCACCAGATGGAGCCGCTCAGTTCGTAGCACAGCGCCATGACGATACCGGCAACGAATGTGTAGAAGGTCTGCGCGATATTTCCATGCATCAGGGCAAACAGCAACGCACTGACCGTAACCGCCAGCGGGACACCGTACGGTCGGAGATTCCCGTATATCACGCCGCGAAACAACAGCTCCTCACAGAAGGCAGGCGCAAGCGATACGGTAATAAACAATGCGATCGCCTGCGGGTCTGTGCCGCCTGCGTAAGAAACCGTCACATCCGTAGTGTATCCGATGAGCGTCATGAGCCAGGCGTTAACCTGTGCCGCCGCCGAAATGGCAGCAAGCCCTGCCAGAATGAGCAGGGGAAAGAATGCCGGCATCCGAATGTCAAAGCGGACAGGCTGGCGTTCCCGCCCGTTTGAAAGCGGCACGATCAGAACAGCGGGGATGATAAAATAGGAGAGATAGGACACTGTCTCAATCAGCACACCGGTAAAATAGGCGCTTTCAGCCGGGAGGATTGCCGACAGCCAGACAGACAGCAAAGCCCACGCAAGCGATGTGCCCTGAATCAGCGCGAGCATGATGCACAGGCATATGCCAATGCGGTTTATGGTGTCCCGGTACGAGGGGTACGTGTTATTTGCAGGCATCAGCGGCATCCTTTCCTGGTAAAATGGGTAGGCAGAGGCTTTGCGTGGGGCGTTGATGGCGGATCGTCAAGGTTCCCGTGCGGCATACGGACATACCGTGTCCACCGCGGTCTTGCCGTTAGTCAGCGCTCCTCAAAAGCCAGGCGGTGGAATACACCGCCGTCCATATCGTGCCATGTCACCGTACCCGTATCTATATCCAGCATCATGTAAGCGTGTGCGCTGCCTGCTTTAGGCATGCTGACCGAGCCGGGATTGAGGTACAGGAGACGGCCTTCCGCTCCGAACGGTTGCCACGCGGGGATATGTGTATGTCCATGGAGCAGGATATCACCCGGCATGAGCGGGGGCGGATTATCCGTATTGTAAACATGACCGTGCGTTGCGTACAGCAGCCTTTCCCCAACCGGCAATACGGCATAGTCCGCCAACACAGGGAAGGACAGCACCATCTGATCCACTTCGGCATCGCAGTTTCCGCGAACACAGAACAGCCTGTCTGCCAGCGGGTTCAGCTGTGCAATGACGGCTTTGGGGGCATACCCCTCCGGCAGATCATTGCGCGGTCCGTGATACAGAATATCCCCCAGCAGGAGCAGCCGATCCGCGTTTTCCCGTGAAAATGCCTCCAGAAGTCGCCCGCACCAGTACGCCGAACCGTGGATGTCCGACGCTATCATCAGCTTTTTCATTTCGAACCCTTATCTTTCGGCTTTCCGAAAATATAGAATTTTTTCTCGGTTCCGTGACACAGCCGCACGATATTTTCATGGTGCCGCAGGATCATGAACAGGACACACAGCGAAAAAAGCGCGGCGGGCAGCCAGCCGAAATCCGTCAGTGCAAACAGCAACCATAATACCCCGGCAGACAGTGCCATTCCGCACATGGTCGCCAGCGACATAAGACGGACGGTCAGGAGCAGCACTGTCATGACCGCAGTGCCAACCAGACCAGCCCGCCAGTCAAGGAACCACGAGGCGGTCAGGCAGACAAGAAACCCCTTGCCGCCCCGGAAGCCGTACCACACGGGGAAGGCGTGCCCCAGCATGGCGAATACCGCTGAGACAGCGACACCGGTTGCCCATTCGCCCCGGAAATGCCGGAACAGCAGTCCGAAGGCAAGAAACAGCACCGCCCCCTTGGCGATGTCCAGCAGGAATACGAACCAAGCGTACCTGCCGCCGAAGGATCGCTTGAAATTCGTAAAGCCGGGATTGCCGCTTCCGCAGGTGCGGATATCCTTGTGATAAATCGCACGGGACAGGATAATAGCGGGGTTCAGCCCGGAAACAAGGTAACTGACCAGTGCGGCAGCAAAAAACAGAATGATATCGGTTGCTTTCATGTGAGGTTTGATTCCCTTCAGTTCTTTTTCGATGGTTCGCTTTCGGCATCCTGCGTATTGGTCGTGCCCTGCGCGATCCGGTCTGTTTCATGCTTCCGGTTCCAGAGAAAGCTGAAATGTGCTTCAGTTCCGTCAGCAATACGCCGAATATTGACGGTGTGCCGGTACCACACGGCGGGAATTGCAAGGCAAAGAATCAGAGCCGCCGCCCAACTGCCGGTAGTCAGTCCGCGGATAATGGGGAAAACGACGGAAAGCGACAGCGGCGCTACGCAGATGTAATCGGTGATAAAAACCAGCAGAAGCTCTCCGCAGAACAGGAGCAAAAAAGCCCTCCAATCCATGTATAGGATCATGCCTGCCATGCAGGCAAAGCCTTTGCCGCCGCGGAAAGCCATAAAAAACGGGAACATATGTCCCAGCATACAGGCAACGCCGGCAATCTCTCCGGCGACCGGTATGCCGCCGACCGACAGCGCGGTAAAATAGCGGGTTGCAAGACAGACTGCGAGCCATGCCTTGAAAATGTCAATGATTGCGGAGAAAACTCCTGCCGCCTTGCCCATTGTTATGACGGCATTGGATGCACCGGCGTTACCGGAGCCGCGGCTTCGGATATCGAATCCGCGCGCCCGGGCAATAAGGTAGGCGGGGTTAATGCAGCCAAGCAGGTAGCCCAGCAGGGCACACAGAATAACCGACAGCCAAATCGACATACTTCCTCCCTGTTTGTGCTGCACAAAACAGCAGAATAATACCTATCGGAATACCGTTCGGCAGGATACGCCGAACAGACCCACCTTATTTTATACTTTTTGCTTCGAAATGTCAAGAGGGAACATCAAAATTCTGGGGCGAAGTAAGTTCTCCCGAAAGCCGTGCTGTTGAAGTTGGCTTGAGAATTTATCTCTTGAAAATTTGCAAAAATGCGTCAGAAGGGTTGACAACGGAATAAAAATACGGTATAATACCCGATGTTGCATAGTGGGAGGTCCCGACTCGTGCGGGAAATCCGTTTTTTGAGCCGCACTTCTCTGCGGCAGATGGGAGAAAGCAAACATATGTATGAGACTGTAAAGAAGCTGCTGGTTGAGGAGCTTCAGATCAAGGAGCAGGACATCACCCCAGAGGCGGAGCTGTCTGCCGACCTTGGCATCAACTCCATTGAGCTTGCCAATCTGGTTATGCTCTGCGAGGAAAAGTTCGGCGTGACCATTGAGGACGAGGATATTCATAAATTCATCACCGTTGGCGATGTGGTGGCATATCTGGAGGCAAACGGACATCTTTGATCCAGCCACAACGTAACGGAGAGACGGGAAGCGGCATACCTCGCGCTGGGTGGATATGCCGCTTTTTCCGTTGCGGAAAACGAGATATAAATCTGTAGGATTGGATTGTTGCATATGGCTAAAATAGCGTGGAAAGGCGGGGCGCTTCTGGCTCCGGTTCCGCCTGTCATGGTAAGCTGCGGGACGATGGAGCATCCCAACATCATCACAGTCGCTTGGACGGGGCTGATCAACACCCAGCCGCCGCGACTGTCCATATCGGTGCGCCCGGGGCGGTATTCCTACCATTTGATACGGGAAAGCGGCGAGTTTGTCGTGAACCTGACTCCGACGCGCTTAATCCGGGCAGCAGACCTGTGCGGAATGTACACCGGTGCAAAGGTTGATAAATTCCGGAAAGCACAGCTGACTCCTGAACCGGCGCAGTCTGTCGCCTGCCCGCTCATCGCGGAATGCCCGCTTTCGTTGGAGTGCCGCGTGACCGATGTGCTCCCACAGGGGACGCATGATCTGTTCCTTGCGGACATCGTGGCTGTAGACGTGGATGAATCCGTACTGGACGGCACGGGGCGTCTGCGCCTTGATAAAGCAGAGCTTGCTGCGTTTGCTCACGGCGAATACTTCGCGCTTGGCAGGCGCATCGGCAAGTTCGGAATGTCTGTTGCACGGCGTGACATCAAAAAGTCACGAAAAATCACAGAAAGTTGACCAAATCCTCTTTACTTTTTCACAAGGATATGCTATACTGTAGATGGTTCAGGGGAGAGTTCCCCAACCTGAGCGCTCCCCGGAACCGCAGGTATGTATCTACGGAAAGAGGAGGATGAAACCATGAAGACTACCATCGTAGGCAGGCAACTGAATGTGTATGACGATACCCGGAGCATGATCGGATTGAAGTTGGGAAAGTTGGATAAGTATTTTCCTGATGACATGGAGCCCGAGGCAACCGTCACGCTGCGCCGCAAGCGCGGGGTGTCCACCTTGGAGGTGACGATCAATGCGGACGGGACGCTGTTCCGCAGTGAGGTTGATTCCGACGACTTCAGAAGCGCGATGGATAAGACCATTGACAATATTGAGCGGCAGATCCGAAAGAACAAGACGCGCCTTGCCAAACGTCTGCGCGAAAACCTGCCGGATGAATCCGAGTTTGCCGATGAGGCGGAGGATCCGGGACTGATTATCCGCATCAAACAGTTTGAGTTTCGTCCTATGACGCCGGAGGATGCCATCGTGCAGATGAACCTGTTGGGGCACACTTTCTTCGTGTTCAATGATATGACAACCGGCGACACCTGCGTAGTTTATACGCGGCGCGACGGTACCTACGGGCTGATAGAGCCAATGAAGTAAAATTGAGAGTTTATAGGAGTCACATAGAAGCAGGAGGGGCAGACCATGGTCTGCCCCTCCTGCTTCACATAGGATTTGTGTTGGGAGTGTCCCCGTCAGCGGTTTTCTCCTTTTTCCCGCACGGCAAATGTCCGGAAGGCAGGCAGGGACAGGCGAAGTATATGGCGCCCTTGCTCGTATGTCGGTGTAAACGGAAGGGATGCATCCGCCATTGGGTCGTATACCTCCGGCAACCGGAACCCGGAAAGCGAGAGCGTCAACGTGACAGCATCCTCGCACGTGTTGCACACCAGAACCGCACGTCCTGCCGCAGTTTGCCTGGTCATCACCAGAACACCTGGGGTGGGGACTTCTGTCCGCACTGCCAGCGCGTCGGTATTCAAAGCATCCGCCAGAGACGTGGCATCCGGGCAGATGCGCGCGCCGGGGGCTGGCTTGAACAGCCCGTCTTTATCCGACACTGTCAGGATATTCAGCCCGGCAGACGCAAGGCGACTGAACAGAGCTGCCATGTCTGATGTGATTTCCATGGGCGGCAGGATGAGTGCCTGCGCGGAAACCCCGGCGGGCGTGACAAGGTGTCCGTCGTGTACATCGCTTGCCGCAAGAACATCGTACCCGATGAAATCAAAGTCGCACTGCCTGTCCAGCAGACCGTCCATAACCGTGCCCAACTCCGCCTCAGCCGCATATTCTTCCGGCGTATAGCTGCCGTACTGCGCTGCGGACGGTTTGTGGTGCATCTGAAAGGTTTCTATGGGGTAGTACACGAACACCTCGGGTGCAGGCGTTCCGGTCATAGTTTCATCGATACGCCCCAGCGCGCTGTTGTATTGCGCATAGGTGTCCGTTTGCATGAAATCCGTTCCGTAATAGTAGGTGAAGGTGTCCACGCCCATCGCGTACTGCGCGCAGAGCGAGCCGTACATCTGGTCGTGCGTGACCTTGCCGCCCTGTGCGTGAGCTGAGACCTCGCTCATGACGTGCGGACGGCGGTAGGCATGGGCAACAGAGGATACCAGCTTAGGTGTAATGGCGAACTGCCGCACGACCGGTGGCAGGGATTGCAGCATATCGATTCCCGGTGTGTGCATATGGCGCAGGAGGCGGAAGTAATTTCCTTCAAACACCGTGTGGTAGCGGATATTGTCCTCCAGCAGGATATGACCGGAAAAGTCCACGTTGTGTCGGGCACACCAATCCGAAATCTGCGCAAAAAAGCTCTGCTCGTAGAGGTCGGACATCAGTCGCCAGAAGTCGAAACGCACGCGCTCTGCGTGTTTCCCGGAGCCGAAGAACAACGCGGCAAGTTCCTCCCGCAGGTCGTATCCGTAGCGCGAGGTGAACTGATTCTCGACATTGCATCCCCAAGAAAGAACAGGATAGAGCGGCATCAGGTCGTCATAGGGATCGTGTACCGTGGGTGGATTCAGCCCCTCGTTGATATAGCAGCTCATGAAAGACGGCTCGTCCGTAAAGAATGCCTCGACCTGCCCCGGCGTTTTTTCGCCTGCCTGCATATGCGTGGGAAGGGCAGCCGCGTAACGCTCATAGGTGTTGTCAATGAATGCCCGTACCGCATCCGGATCGGTCACGTCGATATAGCGCCGTGCCTCAAACACGTTATGGACGCAGTGGGTGCCCTCATATAACCGCTTTTCGGCAAAAGCACAGAGCAGGGCAGGGGACGTACCGGTATTGCATACAGTCACGTCACCGATTGAATCCCGGAACGTCTCCGCGCAGAGAGATTCATACCGACCGTTTTTCCCCGGCAGGAGCGTTCCGTCTGCGGAGCAGGCATACAGACCGGCAAAAAGAAACTTACGGTGACCGCGCGGCAGGGAAATGCATCCCGTTTCACCGGGCATGACGCGTGCCGTGATGCACACGACTCCCTTCGCCTCGCCGTCCGGATAGTCACGAAGCGTCATACCGCCTGCGCCGCCGGATGGATAGCCGCGCTCATCGTAAATCCACAGGCGCATGCCCTCCGCAGTGCAGGCATCTGCCAAAACGGCAAGCAACGCCCATTCACGATCGGATTCCAGATAATTATGCTGGGTAGAAACGTTCGTTACCACGCCGCCAAAGCCTCGCGCCCGCAGGTCGCGAAGGGTACCCGTGACCTGCTGCCGGTACACTGCGGGCTGAATATCCGCCGGATGCGCCAGATCGTGAATGATCTTCAGCGGCAGATGCTTTACATCGGGTGTATTCATATCAGTCCCTCCTTATATGCGAATGGTTTCTCCGTCACGGTTGGTAAATTTGTGCGTGATGCCTTCCGGGCGGCAGTATACGGCAGTCCCTGTGTACTCGCCGGGAATCCATGCGTCATTGTCGCGCACGGGGTGATTGCTCATGGCACTGCACAGCAACGTCTCAAAGGTCGGCTTTTCAGCTCCGGCGAAAACGTCCGGTGACAGCTCGTCTATGCAATGGCAGTGACCGCAGAGCAGTGTTTCAATGCCCATCTCGTTGAGAAGACTGACCCATTCGGCATAAATGTCCGGCGTTGTTTGCGTGAAGGCATATTTGGAGTAATGGAACGGCATATGGCAGATCGCAATGCGATGTCTGACGCTGGGTGCCTCATACTCCTCTTTCCGGTTGCGGATCAGCCCGCGCAGGTATTCGCTTTGCTCACGCCGCCAGGCAGGGAAGTCACACACACCTCCGTACTCGATGCACCCGTCAGGCTTGTCCTCGCCGGCATCCAGCACGATACCCCATACAGGACCCAATCGGAAGGAATAGTAAGTCGTTCCGCACCGGGTTGTCGGCGCATAATCGGTCAAATGCTCGGCGTTGTGACCACGTGTATCGTGATTTCCGCGTGCATAAATCACCGGATACGCGCCCTTGGTGATTTCGGACGCCAGCCGATGCAACGTGGTAATCATTTCCGGCGTATCCGCCGAATCTCCGATGTCACCGTCCAGTACCAATACTTGCGTGTCCGGGTGCGCCAGCGCCGCATGGGCAGGCGTGACGGCATCGCCGTGCGTATCTGCCAGTACATACAGCCGCACCTCATCCGCATCCTCCGGTACGGGACGGAAATCGTATTCCGCCGTCTGCGTCGGTTCCGGCTTGGGGTAATAGTTGCAGTGGTCGGCAAGCGGCGCGAGATTTACCCGATAGTGACGGGCGGCATTCAGCGCGGCGGCAGGAACACGCACCTTGTGTACCAACGTATCGGTGCGCATAACGCCGTTATTACTGTCCGTATAGGTCGTTTCTCCGATTGTGACAGATGCAAGTGCCCGACAGGTGCAAAGCAGAAGGATTTCATATCCGTCCTCCACGGCACAGACGGCAGGGTGCAGGGCAAGGCAAGGGATGTCAGTCATTGATTGGGTTCCTCCGTTTCCGATTGTTTGGGTTCTGTTTCCGCAGGCGCGGTGTAGGGGGTCAGGTCGTACTTTGCGAGGGTGGCAGGCGAAATTTTGCCGTGCACCTTCTCAAAGTATTGGATGTTGTTGCGAAGCATGAAGGTAAACTGATTGTTTGGGGTGCGTCCCTCCGCCTCGGATACGTAGAGTAGCTTGCGCATCAACTCATCCGACAGGCGTACAGGGATGGAATAGGTTTGCTTCACGGGGCATATCTCCTTTCCGTGTCCGTCAGCGGGACACTTTGGTCACAACAGTCATGGGATTATAGAAGCGCAGAATTCCGAGTGCTTTCTGGGTCGCCTCAAACAGGACGACCGACAACTCGCCATCCTCCTCCAACAGAGCATAGTAAATATCCGGTGCATCGTCCGAGGAGATAAAACGGTACTCCTTTTGAATGTCGCGTGCCTCCAATCTGGACAGCGCCGCATCGTCCAGCGGAGCTATTTCCTGAAAACGCTTGATGGCAGTTTCCAAAGCGGTTTTGCGGGAACGTCCACCATAAATATAGGAGAACGTGATGTTCCCGGAGGTCATAGAATATTCAAACTCGACAGACCGATAACGCCATGTGAAAAAGATCAGAATCCACTCAAAAATAGGCAGGACAGCCACCATCCAGGGAAAATGAAGCAGGATCAATGCGGCAGCAACGACACAGAAAAACAGAACGTAACTGACCACCGCAAGGATACGAAAAAGCTGGACCTTACCTTCGTGTTTCTGGGCAACAACAAACTCATAGGTGTTAAATTCGTTCATGTAGAGGGATCCTCCTTGGCTTTTTCAGAGAAAGCTGCCCGCAGGAGATCAGAACACTGCGACGCGTGCCCATTATAGCACAGTTGACGGAAAATTGCAACCGGGAACGGTTGCTTTTTTGCAGATTTTGTATGCGTAGTCGGCGAGGGATCTGTATAGGTGAGTGTCGAGGGAACCGTCAATGCTGTAATACGCGCAAAGATACAAAATGACAATTTTGTATCATAATGGGAACTACAAATGGCAGAGGACCGGCAAATTCAGGTTTCTGTGTAAATAAGGGAGTCCTGTACAATCCCCGCGTATGGTACGCAAGGATTTTTCAGGGACTCCCTCTGTAAATACGCACGCAGCGCGTTCACGGCGCAGAGGCGCTTCCGCCTTTCGTTGCTGTTTCCGAACCGGTTGGAGCAAACAGGAACGGCGGAGATTCCGAAAGTGTTTTTCCGTTGGTCGTGACTTGACGAACCGTGATCGTGCGGGACAGCCCCAACCCACTCAGCAGGTCCTTTTCAACGATCAGCGTATGCTCGTCCACATACTGCGTTTTCTTCTCACTGCCGCCTACGGTTACAACGCTGTAGCGCGTGAAGTTTTCGCCCGTTACGCGGATAAAGTTTTCGTCCGACGTGACCTCCGTAATGCGCACCGGGCGCGTTCCCATGGTCATGTCTGCCATGACCGGATATGAGCCGCCACCCAGTGCGTACCGTTTACCGTACAGGATATCATACTCCAACGTTTCGAGATCGGCAAGGTATCCGTCCGTATCTTTCCTGGCTGTGTGAAACCGGTTGATGATACCCTCTCGGTTTCCAATAAGTTCCATAACCAGTGGAAACAGTTGGTAAGCATACAGACCCTGTCCGTTGGAGGCTGCGGTCATATCCAACTCGTAGTTGGCGATAATCAGGTACGGCGTTTCGTAATCCGGTGTAGTCAGAGTCAGCGCGGCATCCTTGGCAAGACTCGGCAGATGATCCCCATAAAACACCAGAACGGTCTCCTCATCCAAATCCATGACTGCCCGGTACAGCGCTCCCACAAAGGCATCCACTTCATGTAGCTGGCTCACATAGTAGTTCAGCTTGGAGAGGCTCAGCGGGTCGTCAACGCCGCCGGTGACATATATGTCTCCGTCAACCGGAACATAATCGGTCGGATACTTTCCGTGTGCCTGCACCGACACGGCGAATACGAAGTCACGCTCCTCCGTAGCAGTTATCAGGCTGAGAATTTCGTCTGTCAGAATGGAGTCCTTTGCCCATTCGCGTTTGTTATATTCCGGGCGTCGGAAATACTCAATCGATGTGTAATCCTGAAATCCCAGATGGGTGTATACCTCATTCCGCGCATAGAAGGATCCTTGATGATTGTGTATAGCATGCGTGCGATAGCCGCTTGCGAGCAGGTCGTAGGCAATGGTCTCACAAGTCTTTTCAGACAGAATAGACTTGTACGGGTACTCCGCCGCTCCGAAATCCTTGACCCGCATTCCGGTAAGCACTTCAAACTCGGAATTGACCGTGCCGGCACCAATGACAGGCACCTCAAACTGACCGGACGGATACATCGCCGCCAACCGCTTCAGATTCGGCAAAGGCTCTTCGGAATATGTAACACCTGCCAGCGTATTCACGTCAAAGAAGGATTCCAACTGCACGAAAATGACATTGGGCTTTGTGTTCCCTGCTGTGCCGCTGTCGGTTCCGGCGGGAATCGTATCCAAAATATCCTGCACCGCTTCCCTGCTGTAATCGTCCGGCTTGTCCACCCCCCGATCCACGATGCTCAGAAGAAAGCAGTAGCCGAACCCATAGTCGTTATACGCATCGGAAAGGTTAGAGAAATCGGCGGATATCCGACCGCCGGCGAAGCCGCTGACCAACAGGAGCATCAGCACCAGCGCCGATCCGCCAATGGTCATCAGCGCACGTCTCCAGTAAACGCGGCGCCTGCGCGCGCGAATAAACAGGAAAACAAGACCGCCGATGCAAAGCGCGAGACCTGCCACGATCAGAATGATCTGCGGGATTGTGAGGTAGTTGTGCATGATGGTAATCACGCTGAAAAAGACCGTAAAGTCTACTGCAGTCAGTGGCGTGACGCGGGAGGACAGCAGAATGCATTCGGTCATACCCAGCACAAACCAGGTAAATCCGACAAGACTAAGTACCGGTATCCGCTTTGGGCAGAGCATGGCAAGCAACATGGTGAGTAGTATGATGCCCACGTTGACCCAAAAGCCGATCGGATTCCTGGCAAGAAACCGAAAACCGCCGATTGGCGTCCGACGTGCCAACCCCTCTACCAGTAGCGTCATGACAAGTGCGGACAGCACATACAGCCACGGCATATCCGGGCTCAGAATGCGCAACCCACCCCTCAGCTTGCTTGGTTCTTTTGTATCCATTCGCTTTCTCATTGAAGGACTATCCTCCGCAACAATCGTGTGTTTTCCGTATCACACATCGTATATCATACCACGCGCAGATCCCCTGCTGTTTTTTCCTTTACCCTGCTTCCCGTTCGGACTTGATGCGCAGGAGCGCCCGCGCCAGCTGATCAGGGCAGGAGGTCTGCTTGAGACCGCACCGAATTCCGGACAGGCGAGCGATGGCGTCGTCGATATCCATTCCGACGATCAGGGCGGCGATACCCTGCGTATTGCCGGAACAGCCTCCGGTAAAGGCAACTTTTTCGATCCTATTTCCGTCCAGTTCAATTTCAATATTGCGCGAACAGACGCCGGTAGGCTTGTAGTTAAAGTGTTCCATACAGTTTTTAATTCCTTTCGCTTTTGTGTTGTTTGTGCTGTTACTGTTATCAGTCGTAGCATCCGGTTACGAGATCGTCGCCTGCTTCCAGCATCAGCCAGCGAAGGAAGACAGACAGATCCGTCTCATGCCCGGCGTGGTCGGAATCGGGGCGGGTGTCAAACAGCAGACTGACCGGCAGACCGCCGTCCGGCATCGATTGTTCGTCCCCGTCATCCTCCCGCCCACGGGAAATGGTGGCGGCATCCGCTGCGGAAAGCGTGTCGGCACGGACAAGGCACATTCCGCAAAAGTCGGCAACCGCCAACACATCCGTAACGGACGGCGCCGTGCGGGCAATGTGAACCAACTCAAAATACCGCGGCGGTACACCGTGCGGACAGCAACGAAAGACCGGCTCCCCGTCCCCGGCGCACAGGAGTGCAAAGCGAGTGCGCCGAAATCCGTTTACGCCACGCTGCGTCACATCGCAAACCGCAATGGTCTGCAACCCATACCGCACAATCAGCCGGGAAAAGGCTGCCAGCCGTCCCTCCTCGGCACTTTCCAGCGGCAGAATGCAGAACTGACACAGTCCGTTGTAAACTTCTTCGCAGGCATCCACGAAACTGCGAGCATCTGCGGCGCGACAGCCCGGCAGCCATTCGGAAAAGCGCAGGAACGCCTTGTCTGCCAGTGAACCGGTCATATAGGCAACCCGTCCGCGTACCGTGGGCGGCACATCCCGCAGGGGCAGGACGGTGCAACATCCCGCCGGATTCCGCACGTCCAGATAGCGGTACAGTACCAGGCGGGCATAGAGACCGTCACGGGCGCGGAGCCTGTCAAGCAAAGTCCGATACTCCGGCAGCACGTCCTGTCCCGGTATAGCCCGAGGCTCTTCCCTGTCGGACTGCAACGCCAGCAGGATGCTGGTCAGAGTATCCGGGTCGCCCGCCGCATCCTGCATAACAGCACCTGCCAACTCCCACAGCTGGGCGAGAATCTGCTCGCCCAGCCGTTCCTCCCGCGTCCGCAGGCGCGAGAGATTGGACAGCACGACGCCGCTGTCATATCCCCGGAGATCGGGGATATCGGTCGGCAAAAAACTCACGGCGTCACCTCCTCGGCAGAATTACAGCTTTGTCAAAATATCAAAGCTGCCGGCAAGGAAATTCTTCAGTTCGTCTGCCGTAAATTTGCGTTGCGCCAGCACCGACAACCGCCAGATCTGTTCCGCTATCAGTTCAGCCTTGCCGGAAGCGTCCTCCGGAGCACCCTCTGCGACCAGCGCGGTCAGCTTGGAAATCAGCGGCGAGGCAGTGTTAAGCAACAGCGTATACTCCAACGGGAACAGGGGGGCCTGCTCCTTTCCGCCGGTCTGCATGGCGTACAGCTTCATCATTTCTTCCATGCGGCGGGACTGTTCGGAAACGGTCAGCATGGCAGGCAGGGATGCATCCTTGAGTGCTTCAAATCTGACCTCCAGCTTGTCGTTGCCGCTTGCCTTGCGGAACAGTTCAACCAGCGTCTGATTCTCGGTTGCATCACCGTCAGCCTTAAGCGCCGCCGCAGGATCTGCGTCTATCCGCTGGAATTTCACCGTTGCATCATAGCTTTCCAGCATCTGCACGAACTGGGTGTCTATCAGCTTATCCAGTACGGCGATCTGGATGCCCTGCGCCTCAAACAGTGCAATATACTGCGCCTGCAGTTCACGATCGGTAGTATAGTACACCGTCACGACCGGATCCTTGCCCTCCTCGGCAGGGGCTACGTGACCGTCTGCTTTTGCCTTCTCAGCATACTGTTCCACCGTGACGTGGCTGCCGTCGGTCAGCGTCAGCAGAATGGCATCCTTCGCGCGGTCGTAGAACTTGCGGTCGCGCATACAAGCGTACTCAACAAAGGTCTTGATGCTGTCCCAAACCGATTCGTAATTCTCCCGGTCTGTATTGCACAGCGAATTCAGCTTGTCGCAAACTTTTTTTACAATGTGCGCCGACACCTTGGAGACATAGGTGTTGTTCTGCAGATAACTCCGGGATACGTTCAACGGCAGTTCGGGGCAATCCAGCACGCCCTTGAGCATAAGCAGATATTCCGGGATGACTTCCTTGATGTTGTCCGCCACGAATACCTGATTGTAATACAGCTTGACCTGCCCCTCAATGGACTCATACTCATTGTCCAACCGCGGGAAGTACAGGATTCCTTTGAAGTTGAGCGGATAGTCCGCATTGATGTGGATCCAGAACAGAGGGTCGCGGTAGTCGTGGAACACCTTGCGATAGAAAGCCTTGTAGTCATCCGGTGTACACTCGGAGGGCGACTTCTGCCAGAGCGGGTGGGTATCATTGATCGGCTTCTCCACCGTTTTCGCGTCTGCCGATCCGTCCTCGCGGCTCTCGCCGTTTTCGGATTTTTCCTCCTTGTCCGCCTCTGCATCCTCGTCCGTGAAGTATATCTCGGTCGGCATGAAGGAGCAGTATTTCTCCAGCATATCCCGGAGCTTCTGCGCGTTCAGGAACTCTTCCTCGTCCGCGGCAATGTGCAGAATCACATCAGTGCCGTGCGTTTCACGCTCTGCCGGGAACAGTTCGTAGCTACCGTCCGCATGGCAAAGCCAACGCACGGCAGGGGTCCCGCTCCACGATTTGGTGACAACCTCAATGTCATCCGCCACCATAAAAGCAGAATAAAAACCGAGCCCGAAATGTCCGATGATACCGGTCGTGTTGCCTTCCTTCTGGTCACCTTCGTACTTCTGAATAAACTCCATGGCGCCGGACAGCGCGATGCTCCCGAGATATTTGAGAAGCTCCTCCTCGGTCATGCCAATGCCGTTATCCGACACTGTGAGCGTTTTGGCGGAAGCGTCCAGTCGGACATCAATGCGGTAAGCCGTACCGTCGCTTTCCGCCTGCCCCAGCGAGCATAGGCGTTTGTGCTTGGTTACGGCGTCGGCGGCATTGGACACCAGCTCCCGCAAAAAGATATCCTTCTCCGAGTACAGCCACTTCTTGATGACCGGGAAGATATGCGCCGTCTCGACCGAGATGCCGCCCTTCTTCGCCAGCGTGCTTTCGTTTTTCTGTTCGTTCATAAAAACATCTCCTTATTTCGTAGACATATATGCTTTCCGCCATGCGGACGTGGCGCAATCAAAGCGTACATCCGCATGGCGTGGATTGCCTTATCGCTTTTCACTGTTTTCCGGCGGTTTGTCATTATCCGTCGGCTTTCCGTCCTCTGCCGCGGCGCCGCCCTTCGGAGGCGGGGCGGCTTTCGGACGGATCTGACTGCGCAACTTTTCCCGAAGAGCGTCCACCCGGGGTTTCAGCTTGCTGTGCGCATACCGGTATCGCAAACCGGAGCGGCTGTCATACATATCCCGTTCCGGATCAGCCAATGTATTGGCTGCGTAGTATTCCGTGGTTTCTGTCGGTGCGCCCTTGGCACGCAGACGCATTTCCAGCAGGCGACGCACCGTTTCCAGCATGACAGCAAACAGCGGCACTCCGATGACCATGCCTGTGATTCCCCAAAGCGAGCCGCACAGCGTGATAGCTATCAGAACCGCCAGCGGACTGACACCGGTGTTGTCGCCCAGTATCTTAGGCAGGATGATATTTCCGTCTATCTGTTGTACCACCAGGATGATGATAGCAAACACGAGGCATTTGGACGGAGACTCCGGATTGGAGATCAGCACGATGAGGAAGGAAGGGATTGCTCCCAGGATGGGACCGAACACCGGAATGATGTTGGTAATTCCAACGAAAGTCGCAATCAGCAGGTTATACGAAGACACGTTCAGTACGGTCATCAGCAGGAATACCTGGATGGCAACCAGCAGAGAATCAATCAGCGTGCCCTTGATATACCCGCCGAAGGACGAATCCACCAAACGGGCAACGGAAATCAGGTGACGGTCAGCTTTCTCCGAAAGCACCGCCTTGCGGAACTTGCTGATTTGGGCGGAGCGCTTTTCCTTGGACGCCAGAATGTAGAAGGCGATGAACAGCCCCAGGACAAAGTTCTTGAGGTGTATTATCACGTCCTTGGCGGCGCTCACGGTACTTTCTCCGATTTTGAAATCCTTCAGCCACTGCAGAACGCGGTTGAGCAGGCTGTCCTCATCCTTGTAAATGCGGTTCAGCAGATCCTCCAAACGTTTGGTAGAGGAAATGTCGATGTTCACCGATCCGCCCGTCACCTTTTTCACCAAACTGTCAAGCACCCCCAGCAGTTTGTCGAGATAGGACTGAAAATTCGTAGTGAGCTGGGTGATGCTGTCAATCAGCTGTGGCACAATCATCATGATGACCAGCGCGATTATGCCAAGCAGGGTCAGGAAGGTCAGCGCAAGTGACAGACCCCGACGCAACCCGTTCTTGCGCACGCGCCGGAAAAGGCGGTACTCATAGAAATTCAGAATGGGATTGGACAGGTAGGCGATAATACCGCCCAGCACGAGCGGTGCGATATGCTCGCCTGCTCGGACGAAAAACCGATTCAGTGCCTGGATATTGACTATCAGATACAGGACAACGGCGATGCAGGCGAGAACAAAGAATATCAGCGCCTTCTTACCAAAGTTCTGTCTGAAGCCGTTCTTTCGGGGCGTGGGAGCATCCGATTGGGTGTCCATATGTATGCCTCACTTCTTCTTAGAATGGTGGTCGTGAATGACCGTCTTCAACTGACGGTAAACGGTAATCTGTATCCCGGTCAGCTGTCCTGCCCGTTTTCTTCCGTGTTACCCTTATTGTCTTTCTTTGCATCCTCTGCATCAGCTCTAGCCGGCGGGGTCTTACTCTTTCCGGAAAAGCGCGCCAGTAGCTTGTCCACCCGCGTTTTAAGCTTACTGTGCTCGTAGCGGTAACGTATTCCGGCGTGCTCGTAGTACAGATCGCGCTCCGCGTTGCTCAGAGCATTCTTGGGATAGTAGTACAACGTATCGGTCGGCTCTCCCTTGGCGGCAAGCCGCGCCTCAAGCCAGCGTCGCACCATTTCGATTATCACTGCAAACAGCGGAACGCCGATCAGCATCCCCACTACACCCCAAAGCGAACCGCATAACGTAATGGCAATGATAACCGTCAGTGAGCTGACACCGGTATTGTCACCCAGAATCTTTGGTCCGATAACGATTCCGTCCAACTGCTGGATCACGATAATGAGAATGATGAACAGCAGTGCCTTGGAGGGATTGGATATCAGTACGATAAAGAAGGACGGAATGGCGCCGATAAACGGTCCGAACACGGGAATAATATTGGTCACGCAAACGAAAGTTGCTATCAGCATATTGTAGGGCGACACGTCCAGAACTGTCATAAGCCCAAAGGTCAGAATGCCGATGATGAGCGAGTCAATCAGCTTGCCGTAGATGAAGCCGCCGAAGGACTTATCCACCAGCGCAACAAAGGATGTGATTTTGCTGTCGGTCTCCGGCTTGAACATTGCCTTTCGGAATTTGTTGACCTGCCCGATGCGTTTCTCTTTGGAAGCCAGAATGTAGAAGGCGATAAAGAGTCCGAGAACAAAATTCTTGATGTAGACGAATACATCCCCCACTGCATTCCATGCAAAGTGCCCGGCATCCCATTTTCCGATAATGGGCTTCAGCACCTTGTCGTAGAAGTCTTCCACGGATCCGTACATATTAGTAAGGAATTCCATGAGATGCTCCTTGGAGGAAATGTTTATCTCCACGGGCAGGTTGGCGGTCAGCTTGTCCAGCAGATTCTGGACAAAACGAAGCATATCATTGAGGTATGTCTCATAGTCGCTGACCAGATCCTGGATGCTGCGCACCAGCTGCGGCACGATCATCATGACAATGAGCGCCAATGTTGCCAGCGCTGTGATCATGGTCAGCGCCAGCGAGATGCCGCGTCGCGCGCCGTTGTGCTTCATCCGACGGAACACCCGATACTCATAAAAGCGAAGCACCGGGGTACACAGATAGGCAATCACGGCACCGACTACAATCGGTGCGACATGCCCGCCGAACTTCTGGAAAAAGGTTGTCACGGCGGGAATGTTCACGATAAGGAACAGAAGGATTGCGACGATAGCCAGGATCAGAAACGTCCACGTCCTGGCGCCGAGGCGGTCCCGAACAGAGCGTTTGCCTTCTCCGGCGACCGAAACCTGATCTGTTTGTTTGGATGCGGGCATATCTATCCTCCCTCGCTCAGCCGTTCGCCGCGTGCAGTCTGCCGTCCCATGCGGCAAAGAACGCAAGCACGCGTGCCTTATATGTTTCCGAATCAACCAAAAAACTGGTCGCGTGTCCGGCACCGTGGACGATGAGAATCTCCTTCGGCGCGGAACAGGCAAGGTAGTTTTCCAGTGTCATGGAACACGGAACCAACTCGTCGGCATCCCCGTGTATGAAGAACACCGGGACACAGGTATCCTTGGCAAGCGCTTCTTTGGTGGAACAACATTTCAATGTGAAACCGCCGCGCAGACGGCAATTCAGATTGACGGCAGCCATTGTTGCACCCGTCGCGCCACGCATAAGCGTGCGCATACGCGCCGAGACAACTTCTTCCGGCACCGTATAGCCGCAATCCGCCACAATGGCTGTCACGGTATCGGCAACGACCGGTTCCCCGGCACAGAGCAGAACCGTGGCAGCTCCCATGGACAGTCCGCACAGGTATACCGGAAGTGTCGGGCACACTGTGCGCGCATAAGTCAGCCATTCCAGCACGTCGTAGCGCTCGCGGGCACCGTAAGCAATCTGCTTTCCCTCGCTGGCGCCGTGGCTTCGTTGTTCAATCAGAAGCAATTCGCAGTCGTTTTCATGATAAAAGGGAGCACTCACGCCGAAATCCCGGTTCCAGACACTGTGCCAACCGTGCACCAGTATCAGCAGACGTCGGGGGTTCTCCGCATGGTACCAGTGTGCCTTCAATGTCAGCCCTTCCCGGTTGACCAGCGAGACTTCCTCGGTTGGTTGTTTCAGCAACTGCTCCGCCGCCAGGCGCACCTGTTCCGCCTGCTCCGGTTCACGCTTCTTGCCGGTACAAAGTCCGGACAGGCGGCTTGCCAGCGGGGAGCGTCGCCGGGCAACAATACTTGTCATCGCATCGGTATAAGCGACCGTGAGCGCCGCTGTTCCCAGCACTGCGCCCGTCAGGCACATGCCGGCACGCGCTGTGCGTCGGTGTTTGGCGTTTCGCTTGGTTCTCATGACTCTTCCTCTCTGTTACGGCAACCGTCTTGCTCTGCGCAGTCCCGAGCGCGGGCACCGTGATAGATGCCCAGCAGTCCAAGCGGTACTCCCAGCCGAAGGAACCACTCTGCCAGGTGGTAGATCAGTTTATCGTCAACATTGCCTTTCGTCTGCGGGAGGACAGTCTCCGTCCGAACAGCCTCTGCCAATGCATCCGCATACTGCTGGTTGCTCAGATGGATGCAGTACGGGAGCAGGACGCCGTACACAAGCACCGCGACCAGCAGTATTTCCATAGTTTTTTCGCGCTGATACAGGCGCTCTGCCGGACAGACAGTCCCCGGTTCCGCTCTTCCCCGCTCGGCGCGGCAGTATACGGTATACTGAAAAAAAGCTATTGTCAGGAACGGCAGCATAAAGGATATCTGACCGCCGATCCACGCGCTGTTCTTGTGCTCCGCTTCCCGAAGATAATCCAGAAACACCGGGATGGTTTTATAATGCAGGTACAGCTCCGCCGCGACCAGCACGGTCATCAGAACGCCAAAACACAGCACCCGTGCCACGCTCGCCGCGCGGGTGCGTCCGGTTTGATCCATTATCAAGACTCCTCCGCTTTCCGGTTTTACTGCCTTACAGTATACCACATTTGCGATGGTTTGTCCAGTCCCTTGTGAAAAATATCACGGAAATCCGGTGTACATAAAGGCTAAAACACGCTTTTACTACGTCAATCGACGATGTTCCGGGCACTTTCGAAGAATTTCCGTGAGAATTTGCAAATTTTTTCATATACCTCTTGCGCCTGACGAAGAAAAGAGGTATAATAAATATGTTTGTGCTCAGAGTTTCCTTTCGTTCTTCCCGCCCAACCGGTTGCTGCCGGCGAGAATCTGCGCGGGATAGCAAGAGGTCTCTGAGAGGAATACATCATGCAGGAGAATGCACTTATGAAATTAGGAATCGTCGGACTGCCCAATGTGGGCAAATCCACTCTGTTCAACGCCCTGACCGACGCGGGCGCAGAATCCGCCAACTACCCGTTCTGTACTATTGAGCCGAATGTAGGCATCGTCCCGGTGCCGGACAAGCGGCTGGACAAGCTGGCGGAGATGTACAATCCCGAAAAATACACGCCCGCAGTCATTGAGTTTGTAGACATAGCGGGGCTGGTGCGCGGTGCCTCACACGGGGAGGGACTCGGCAACAAGTTTCTGTCCCATATCCGCGAAGTAGATGCCATTCTGCACATAGTCCGCTGTTTTGATGACGGCAACATCATCCACGTGGACGGCTCGGTCGATCCCGTGCGCGACGTGGATACCATCAACATGGAGCTGATCCTCGCTGATCTGGAACTTGTGGAAAAGCGCCTTCCCGCCCTGCAAAAACTTTTGCGCAATGGCGATAAGTCGCTGGCAGTAGCGGTCTCTGCCTTTGAGAAGGTGAATGCGGCGCTGTCTGCCGGCAAGTCTGCCCGTACGGCTGACCTGTCCGAGGACGAACTGGCTGCGTTCCGCGATACGCCCCTTTTGACGCTCAAGCCCGTCATCTATGTAGCCAACGTCTCCGAGGATGAAGCGGCGGGTGATGTGTCCGGGAATCGGTACTATCAAAAGCTGGCGGCACTGGCGGCGTCCGAGCACACCGAGGTGTTGCCCATCTGTGCACAGATTGAGGCGGAAATTGCCCAACTGGACGGCGATGACAAGGCGGCGTTTCTGGAGGATATGGGCATCGCGGAATCCGGACTGGACCGTCTGATCCAGGCGAGTTATGCCCTGTTGGGACTTATCAGCTATCTGACTGCCGGCCCCAAGGAAGTGCGCGCATGGACGATCCGCAAGGGAACCAAGGCGCCGCAGGCGGCAGGTAAAATCCACTCGGATTTTGAGCGCGGCTTTATCCGTGCGGAGGTGATCGGCTTTGATGAGCTGATGCGCGTGGGGAGCATGACCGCTGCCAAGGAGGCGGGGTTGGTTCGCTCCGAGGGTAAAGAATATGTGATGCAGGACGGCGACATCGTGCTGTTCCGCTTCAACGTCTGACAGAGGAGGGCGTCCCCATGCGCATGAGACGCAAGAAGCACGGAGCCGAGCGCATAGCTGCCTGCTCTTCCCTTCTGATACAGGATCCCGCTTTACTGACAACCGTCCTGCCCGACGGCACGCCACTGTTCCGGACACCGGGGGATCTCCAGCTGGAGATCGGCTGTGGGAAGGGCGATTTTGCCGTAGGAATGGCAGCGGCGTATCCGCATATCAATTTCATAGCAATGGAGCGCGTAGCGGACGTAGCTTGTCTCGCGCTTGAGAAGGCGATGGCGGCAGCGCCGGACCGTTTACACAATAATCTTCGCTTTCTGATCGGCAATGCGGAAAATTTGGGCGAGTGGCTGGCACCGGGCGTGCTGTCGCGCATTTACCTGAATTTCAGCGATCCGTGGCCTAAGGCAGGCTATGCCAAACGCCGCCTGACACATCGCCGGTTTCTGGAGCTTTACCGCTCTCTGTTGCGTGCAGACGGCGAGCTTTGGCTCAAGACTGACAACGAAGGTCTGTTCGATTTCAGCCTGGAAGAATTTTCTGCAGTCGGACTGACAATCCTGTATGTTTCCCGTGATTTTCACGCCGCTCCGGAGTCGGCTGACAACATCATGACCGAGTACGAGAGAAATTTCTCCTCACAGGGCAAACCGATTTTCTGCGCACGCGTCCGCTTCTGATGCGGACCGCAAAGCCGGGATGCAACCGCCCAAATCAAAAAAGCCTTGAACGTTCAAGGCTTTTTTGATTTACTATCAAGATGGTACGGGCAACAGGAATCGAACCTGCACTCTGTAAAGAACCGGATCCTAAATCCGGCGCGTCTGCCAGTTCCGCCATGCCCGCAAACCGACGGATGAACCGTCGGAAGATTCAAGGGGGGCGATGCGTATCAATCGGTCTGAGCCGACAGCACCACATCCACCGTTACGAGGCTTCCGTTTCGGTCAACCCGTACCGTCACGATGTCTCCTACATAGCGCTTATTGAGTGCTTCCGAAAGTGCGTTCATACTGGATATTCGCACGTTGTCTACCGACAGAACGATATCACCCGGTTGCAGTTTTCCTTCGGCACCCTTACCCGCGTTCACGCTGGTAACATACACACCGCTGGCATTTGCCTGAATCGTTGCGCCGACTGTTCCGCCGGACTGCTCAATCTTGTTCCGGACTTCCTCTACAGTGGTTCCGGCACAGTCCACGATGCGCCCCAACGTATCGTTCATAACATAGGTATGCCCCTGTTCAACGTAGACACCCACGATGCCCAGCAACGGGCGGCGGAAGGACAGGGAGGAATTCACACTGTCCGCGTTTCCATCCCGTATGATAGCATTCAGTATTTCCAGCGCACCGTCCGACGGAATGGCAAATCCTATGCCCTCATAGCCGTCGCCCAGTTTCATGGACACGATACCGACCACCCTGCCATCCGTATCCACCAAAGGTCCGCCGGAGTTACCGGGATTGACTTTGGCATCGGTCTGAATGGTCCGCACCTTCTTCGCCATAGTGCCGTCGGTGTTGTACTGGCGCACCTCACGGTTGACGTAGGAAATAATGCCTTTCGTGGTCGTGAACGCAAATTCGGCACCTCCCGGTGTACCGATGGCATACACGGTCTGCCCCACGTAGTTATCGTTCGTGCTTTGCACAAAGGTAGCGGGATACAGCTGTGTGGCTACCTTGGACGCGTCGACCCGGATGACAGCCAGATCGTCCATGGCAGACGATCCGACCACCGTCGCCTCAGTCTGCGTTCCGTCCAAAAATGTGACACGGATCGTCTTGGCGCCGTCTATCACGTGGTGGTTGGTAGCAATATACCCGTTGGCATTCAGAACAACGCCGGTGCCGGTACCGCCCCCGGATTCCGTCGTCACCTGAATGACAACCACCGAACGTTTGGCTTGCTCGATCGGTGCCATGTCGGCACGCGATACGGAATCGTATTGGGGCTCGCCCTGACTTGTATGAATCTGCTTACCCGCCAGCAGAGCCGCCAGCAGGATACCGAAACTCAGTGCAAACACCGCGGTCATTATCAAGGCATACACCCAAACGCGGCGTTTGCCGTCTGATTTCTGTGCATCAGCCGGCGCGGCGTGCGCGTTGTCATATGCCAGCTGTTCCTCGTATGTCCAGCGGTATCGGGTAGCGGGTTCCGTATTGGCTTCCGGCGTTTGGCTTGCCTCGGAAGACGGATTCGTCACCTCCGGCACCGATTCCTGTGTTGGCGCATCCGCTGGCTGCTCCGGGCACGACCCGTTCACAGGCTCCGCCGATTCGGCACCGTCCGCACCGACAGTCTCATCCGGCAGGACATCCTCCTGCCGGTCATTCTGTTGATTTTCGCTCATATGACTCCTCTTCGGGAAACACTTGATTTATTCACTTGTGCTCACTGTCTTGTGCCATGCCAGGCTCCGGATGGCTTCCGCCCGCCGGCATCCCGATCGTGCTGGGACTCCGGAGGATTTGTCTCCGGCATCGTGAAGGTGAATTCGCAGTCCTTTCCGTATTCCGAGCGTACCGAGATGGTTTCCCCGTGCGCCTCAATGATAGTCTTGGCAATGTACATTCCGAGACCTACTCCGGTCTTGTCCAGACTGCGACTCTTGTCGCTCTTGTAGAAGCGTTCAAAAATATACGGAAGATCCTCCGGCGGAATTCCCTGCCCCTCGTTGCAAACACGCACAACAGCCTTCCGCCCGTGCCGTCCGTCGCCCGCCTTCCAGCTGAAGTCCAATGCCAGGTGTCCGCCGGGACGAGAGAATTTGACCGCGTTGTCGCAGATATTGTAGAGGATCTGATGCACGGCATCCTGATCCGCGAGGACGAACATCCGGTCCTCCTCACAGGTGAAGGAAACATCCAGATTCTTTGCATCAATCTTTTGCTCAAAGGAAATGAGTATCTGACGCCCCATCTCGCAGATGTCAAACGGTCGTTTGACCAGCTTACGGTCACCTGCCTGCAAGCGGGAAAGATCCAGCAACTGGTTGACAAGCCGGGACAGGCGGCGCACTTCGCCGGACACTACGCGCAGGTACTGCTCCTGCTCCTCTGGCGGAATCACACCGTCCAGGATCCCATCAATGAAGCCTGCGATGGTGGTCATCGGCGTGCGCAGGTCATGCGACACGTTGGCAATGAAGGAATTGCGCATCCGATCCATGCTTTGCAACGACTCAGCCATTTGGTTGAATGCCCCCGCCAGCTGTGCCACCTCGTCGTTACCCTTAACCTCAACACGCGCGTCAAAATTACCGGCAGCCATCTTCTTGGCGGCACGGCTCATGTCACGCAACGGTTCGATGGTGCGTTCCGTGATGAAGAACAGCGCAATCAGCGCGGCAATCATTACCCATACAGCGGCAAGCAGGACAGATTTGAAAGTGTCGTAGTACATATCGCCCCACGTGCCGGTCTCGGACAGCGCCACGACCGCCCCCTGCGCCACGCGCGCAGGACTGCCGTCTTCTCCGGAAGACACGCTGAAAACAGCGCCGCCGCAACGAAGGCTGTGCCCGGTTCCGGTAGGCAGGGAAAGCGGCAGATCCCCTTCGGACGCATGCAGGATTCGTGTCAGATCCTCGCTTTCCAGCGGGCTGCAGGTTCCCTCTCCGGCTGTCAGAAGTATGTTCCCGTCCCGGTCGGTTACGCAGACCGTCACATCGTCCGCATTGGTCAGGACAGCGTTCAGAATACGCTGCACCTCCCCACTGTGTTCCCGTATATAGACAGCGAAATCCTCTGCGCCGCTGTCCCGGTACATTTCGGACAGATCCTCGACAGCCGACTGCGTCGTCCCCCTGATGACCGCCTGCTTGGTGCGTTCCGCGTAGCTACCTACCACACTGCCGAATACCAGAAGAAGCATGAGGAAGCCGCAAAGCAGAAGGCCGGCAAAAGCGGTCACATACTTGGCGAATATGCTGCGGAACATCAGGACAACAGTTCAAACTTGTAGCCGACGCCCCAAACAGTCTTGAGCGTCCACTTATCCGAAACGCCCTCCAGCTTTTCCCGCAGACGTTTGACATGAACGTCCACCGTCCGGGAGTCGCCCAGATAGTCAAAGCCCCACACCTTATCCAGCAGGGCATCCCGTGTGAACACACGGTTATAGTTGGATGCAAGGAAGTACAGAAGATCCAGCTCCTTGGGCGGGATGTCAATCGACTTTCCCTTGATCTTCAGCTCATACTTCATTTTGCTTATTTCGATGTTTTCGAACCGGATAATATCGTCGTCCTTCTGAGCAGTATGCGTCTGATAGCGGCGCAGGACAGCCTTGACACGGGCAGACAGCTCCTTCATATCGAACGGCTTGACCACGAAATCATCCGCGCCCAGCTCCAGTCCGAGAACCTTGTCAAAGACCTCGCCCTTTGCCGTTACCATGATAATAGGCTTTGCGGATATTTCGCGTATCTCGCGGCAGACCTGCCAGCCATCCTTCTTAGGCAGCATCAGATCCAGCAGCACAAGATCCGGCTCATACTGCTTGAAGGCATTTACGCCTTCCACGCCGTCAGCCACGGTCTTGACATCATAGCCCTCATTTTCGAAATATATTTTCAGCAGGTCACTGATGTTGGGGTCGTCGTCCACAACCAGGATTTTCGTATCCATCATGTCTTTTTCCTCCCGTTTTTGTATTCAGTCCCGGCTCCTCCTATGGGAATCCATACGGTATCATACTCCCGCAATGGGGTTTCTATGTGACCAAATTATGAATTCTCCGGGAACACGTCGGAATTCCAGGTTTCGCATAGCAGAAAAGCCCGACACATCGGTCAGGGAGATACCGCCCTTTTGCAAAACAGTCAGTGTTCCCCCGCGTACATTATAACATGGTTTCGGAAAATTGTAAATAGTTTTCGGTGAAATAGTTTCGGAATATGCAACAAAATGTTACGACAGCGCTCAAAAGCATCCCCGGGCACGCGATACGTACCCGGGGATGCTTTCCTGTAAGAATACGCAACCGGTCAGGCGTTCTGTAACCCACCCTGATCCGGCTCCAGCTGCTTCCTGGTAATCAGTACCAGTGCGGCAATCACGAACTGCACGACGCCGCAAAGCATGATGAGGAACGGTACTCCGGAGGTATAGGTGTATCCGAAGGCTGTAAAGGACCAGTCCTTGGTATTGGCGTCAAACACCGTACCGAACACGTACCCGGCAAGTGCACCGAGATTGAAGACAATCTGATAGAAGGAAGTGTAGCACTCGCGGTTTGTCGGCGGCATATTGATGTACTGAAAATTATCAAACGCCACATTGTGTCCGACACCGGCGAAATGCTGCGGCAGACGGACGATCAGCACCAGCAGAATATAGTGTCCAGGCTGAACAAATCCGTACAGAATCTGGAACGGTGCCACAATCAACAGCGCCACGGCAAACACGAAAAACCAGGAAGTTTTGCGAATCATCTTCTGCCAGAAATGCATGAAGAAGATAAAAAACACGCTGTACAGGAATATGATGATGTTGTAAAACGTCATGGACATCTCGATCACATCCCGCAGATAGTAGCTCAGCTGTGCCGAGTAACAGTAGGTTGAAAACTGCCAAAGGAATACCACACCCATGGTCAGCATGAACTTACGGTTATGTGCCGGTACCGAGAAAATGTCCGAGAAACGCGGCGCATGGATGACAGGATAGTCCACCTCGCGGGGAAGCAAAAGGAAGATCACGTTGACCACCCCCAGCGCGAAAGCGAAGTAGCGCAGGAACACAAGGAAGGTCAGTTCCGCCTCCTGGCTCATCTGCTTCTGAAGAAGGTCGGTAATCAGACCGGAAGCCAGCGTGAACACGCCCGAAACCAGCGCCGTCAGAAACAGACAAACCGACAGGAAATAGGCACGTATCTCCTCCGGCTGAAAGCGTATATGCCAGGCGGCATACCCCGCCGTTGCCACAACGTTGAACAGGCTCGCCAGGAAAGTGATGATAATCATGCCCCACAGCCGCCCCCGGTCATCCGTCACCATGTACGGAAGCAGGTTCAACCCCACCAGTACCACGAAGTAGTACATGAATTTACAAACCGCCAGAATCCACTTGCGCCGGGGAAACCGGTTGAGCAGAGCCGGCGTAAACAGCACCAACATACTGGCTATATACGGAATGAAAGACAAAACGCCCGCAGCCACGCTGTCCATCCCGTAGCACCGGAGAAATTCCGTGTAGAAAATACCGGTGGTGATGTAGGTCAGAAATCCCTCCACAACTTTGAAAATAAGGACACAGCAACGTCCCTTGGCGTCCGGATCCTGAAAATTGAATACCTTTCGGAATTTGCGCACGGTCTCTCCCATGTCATCTCTCCCATTTTTGTTCACTGCCACGCAAGCAGGTTATGCATGGCGGCATAGCCGCACACCTGCACTATTATACCTGTTTTTAGTTCGCTTGGCAATGGGGTGATGTGATAACAAGGAGTGAGAAAAAGCAAGCAATTTCGTCGGATTGCACAAACAGCCTGCCGGCTTGTCCGAAGCCGTTCATGCCCCCTGCGCATCCCGCGGTTCTTCCAGCCGAATGGCGATGGCAGACAGGTCATCCGGACTGCCCGACGCCATGGCGCGGCGCAGGATATCCAGCCGCAGGCTGTCCATAGAGTCCGGCAGGGGAGCGGACAGCAGATCCAGCAACCACGGGCACTCGTCATTTCCGAGCGTCACGCCGTCACTGACCATGACAACCACGTCGCCGGGATGCATCCGGAACCGGAGGAACTGCGGCGCACTGTCGTGCAGGATGCCAAGCGGCAGACTCCTTGAACGGAGCTTGTATACGGTTCCGTCGCGGATAACGTAGGTTGGTGCCGCCCCGTTTTTGGCAAACACGGCATGTCCGCAGGCTGTGTCAAGTTCCATCAGATCGACCGTGACAGAACATTCATCATCGGAACCGTTCCCGCGGGCGCACAGAAAGCTATTGAGCATCCGCACGGATATTTCCACATGGCTGCCCGCCGACAGCATCCGCTCCAGAAATGCAGCGCACAGCTCAGAGGCTGCGGATGCCGCTTCTCCGGAACCCATGCCGTCGCTGATCAGGGCATAAAAGCACGCCTGCTCGTTGCGGAAAACCGCAATGTGATCGCCGCAGACAGGCGGCGGCGTATAGGAATCCGGTGCCTCATCCGTAAGGGGCGGCGGAAGCGTGCCGTCCGCACCTGCCGGAACAGTGCTTCCCGCGTAGCATACCTCTACTGCCGGCATGGAGCGAAGCGTCATGATGACGCAACCGTTGCGGTTTTCGAATTCCGGCGGCATCAGGCGCGCGCCGCACAGCCTACCCAGTTGGACAGCAAGATCGTCCTGCCTCTCCAGCAAGCACTCCATCCGGCATCCACGGACGATCACACGTCGTTGCCGTCTGCCGCACACAACTACGCCCTGTACCAAAACGCCCAGTGAGGACAGATAGTCGTACACCTTATCCGCCGCCGCACGGTTACAGCGCGTCTCCTCTTCCGGATCACCTTCCGCCGCATCCGCCAGCAGGGATGCCATGTGCGCGTAATCTGCGGCAATGACGTCGGTCTTTCCGCCCCGTACCTGCGCTTCGGTCAACCGGGCGGCGCGACTGTTGATATCCGCCGCCATTTCCTCCCGATGCGTACAGCAATCCGGCAGGACGGCGGCAAGTTGAGCCGCATCCACGCGACCGCGTTTGCGCAAACCCGCAAGCAAGCTGTCCTCCGGCACTCCACGGCAGTCCGCACGTGCAGGACAGCCGGCGCAGACTGCATCTGCCGTCTCCCGACAGAGTTGGCGGAGCTGCTGCTCTCCTGTGCGACGCTGGCGTTCCGCCATTTCTCCGAAGCGGTCGGACATTTCCAGCAGCGCCTGCGAGATTGCGCCCAACCGCTCCTGCCCGGCAGCAAGACGCACCGCTCCGGTTACAGCAAGCGTGAAATCCGACTGCGCCAGTTCCCCGTCGGAATCGGACAACGGCATCCGCTCCCAAAGTCGTTCCAGCAGAAAAAACACCGGAACGGACAGGCAGATAGCCGGAAGCTGAGTCAGAAATCCGGTCATATCGTCATAGGCTGCGCACCAGAGAATGCCGGACAGCGATCCGCCGATAACAGCTGATCTGTGTGACAGAACGCGTAGGAAAGCATATACTGCCGCTGTCAGAAGAAACAGGGGCATCCGGTTCACACCGGCACCGATACCGCACAGGAGAGCTGTTGCCAGCCCCGGGACAAGTCCAAGCCGTGAAACGGAAGAGAGCGTCAGCAGAATGCCGAGCAACGTATCCAGGCGCACCGTAAGGTATGGCGTGCCGAAGGTAAAGGACAGGCTCCTGGTGCTGAAGCTGATACCCAACGCCAGTGCCGCGCAGGCGACAAGCGGCATCACACGGAAACGGCTCAGCAGGCGCCGGTACCCACCGGGCGGAACATCCGCACCGGTAACGCCATGCAACGGATGCGGCGAGAACAGCAGCGTCTCTCCGGCTTCCCCGAAGCAGGATGTCAGCAGGACGACGCAGACGGGCGTCACAAAAATCATCAGCAGCGCGGCAAGCAGGTCATACACATGAAAACCGCCCTCAAACAGTCCAACAACACCGGCGGCAAATCCCGCAACCGCGCCTGTCAGCGTGCGCAGGAACGGGTGCTCCGAAAACAGTCCCGCGCGATCCGGTAGCGGGGGCGGCAGGGATTCGGTTGTGTGCCGGCTTTCCGGGTTGTCCTCTTCCTCGCTGTCCTGCATGGCACTGCGCTCCGCCTTTTCCCAGGGAGAACCGGTATAGTAATCGGTTTCCGTGTCGGTTTGGCGACGCCGCGGAAACAGCGTTTCCAATCCTAGGTTACTGCCAACCGATTGCAGGCACAGCGACAGGTACCTCCCGGCGTAGCGCAGACTTTCTCGGAAGCCGGTCTGCTTGGCTTCACCCGGCAGGACGGGCGGATCCACAAAAAACAGGACTGCCAGGCGCAACAGAACACAAAACACATACACGCCGATGACGGCAACGGCTGGCAAGGATGACGGTTGCGTCAATGCGGACAGAATCAGTCCCGCCAGTATGTACCACGTATACCCCGAGCTGGCCGCCAGAAGGGACAGCCCCAACGGACAGGCTCCGAATGCGATCGGTGCCGCCCCGAACAGATAGCCTGTCCCGGCAAACAGCAGCCCCCGGACGCAGGTTGCCATGCGTTGCCTCACAAGCCGACGGTCACGGGGAGCGCGCTCCGCCCGCTGTCTCCTTGCCGTCCGCTGTTTTCCGGCGGCTGTTTCCGTAAAGGCTTTTTTGTCCATATGCTTATGCTCCTCCTCCGTATACGTCCCTGTATTTCAGCGTTCCATGCTGCATGCACTTTTCCGGTCTTCCTCCGGGTTTTTCTCTATTATACCCCCTCCTGCGTTCGGATTCTGTCGGAATCCGGGCAGAAATCATTTTTTTGTTCCACAAGTGATAAAAACAACGCACACGCTCTCCTCACGGAAAACGTGTGCGCTTCTTTACTGTATTTCTTCCGCCTTTCGGGCGGCATGGGTTTACGTGCCTGCTTTCTTACGGCATATCGGACCGGAATTCGGGGACATACGTCTCAATGGAGGAGGACGCCGCATACTTCCGGAAGAATTCCTGCATACCTTCGGCGGTGATCTCGCCACCGGCAAGGTCGGTCAGCATCGCCTCCGCAACCGTATCCGCAATATCCTGTGGCACTTCAACGCCGTATTCGTTCAGCCTTTTGGTCGCGAGATCGGAGAGTGCAGCCACGCGCTCGCCCTCCGGCAGAGCCATCACCGCATTGACAGAATCGGCAAGTTCTGTCATCAGCTTATCATACTGCTCCGATGCATTGGCGGGAACACCAAGCACTGATGCCAGCGCGCGAAGCCCCAGATTGGATATCTCGGTTACGAGCGGTGCCATACGGGCGTTGCTCTCCAATTCCCGGATAATCTCCTCAATAACGCCGCTTTCGCCCAGTGTGTTCAGCAGATTCTCAAATTGCTCGGTTTCACGCAGAACACCACTGCGCGCCAAAGATGCCAGCATATGTAACACGGTGCGCAGGTCGCCCTCAATGTTGCTGCTGTCGGACGATTTGAATACCTCCAGTACGGCGTCCATGGTAGGTGCCAGCAATTCGTCCGGCTCGGGCTTTTTGATACCGACAAAGGGCTTCCCGTCCAGCCACGCCGTCGATGCACCGCTCAAAAACTCGGATCCGATCTCACACAGCGTTGCGGAATTGCCGAAATCATCGGCAAGCGTCTCCAGGATTTTCATCTGACGGTCAGTGATTTCGGTGGATTATCCAGAATGGTCGCCACCGCGATGCTGCCTCCCGCAACGCGGCACAGCGAGGTCGTTTCATTCAACAGTTCGACACGGCGACCGTCCACCTGGTAAGTGGTCAGGGGTGTGAACAAGAGCTTGTTCGTAATTCTGCCCGTTTCCGTGACCATCCGACTGCTCGCAAGCGGGTGGATCACGTTGTTCTGGACATCGCAAAGATTGATGTCATCCTTGGCAAGCTCGTCTACCTCCTCGCCGCCGTTTTCAATCAATGCGCCGCAGGCACTGTCGGCAAGCGTCAGGTATCCGACAAGCGGCATGGAGAGGACGCAGAAGACCATGACGCCAAGCAGAATGCCCATCAGCGCACCGAAGGTTTTGTCCTTCCCGCTCGGCACATGATTCTTCTGAAATCCCGTCGCCTTGAGAATGAGAAAGGCAATCAGGTTCAGAATACCGCGGATGGCATAATAGAACGCAAAAAAGACAGTCACGCTGATCAGCATACCTATGGCTGCCGTGATGAACGGCGCAAGGCTCGGCAACTCGTGCAGAACCTCCTGCATATCATCGGATTTACGCATAGCGGTTACGATTGCTTCGGCAATCACGACAGACACCTTCCGCGACGCAATGATGGCGACAAAGGCACTGGCGATCAAAATGCAAACGGAAATACCCGTGCGGACAACCCCGCGTTTTTTTCCTCTGAACAGATTGAGTATCACGATGCCGGCGAGTACCAGAAGCATCATTCCCGACAAAATCCAGCCCATAACTCGTCTCCCTTATTTACGGATTTCGGACAACATTACCACTGGTACCATATTATACGCCTTTTGACATGAATTGTCAAGTGTCAGTTTGCAAAAGCACCGGTTTCATGCCGTTTCCTGCTCCTCCCCGCGGCGGTACTTTTCCGCCTGCATCCGGAACATTTCCGCGTATAGTCCGTTCAGTTCCATAAGCCGGTCATGGTTGCCGGATTCGCGCAGGCAGCCGTCCGCAAACAGGAGGATGCGGTCGGCAAATCGGGTTGTGGACAGGCGGTGTGAGATAAAGATGACAGTGCGATCCTGTCGGTCGGCGGCATTGAGGATTGAATGGTTCAGTTCATACTCCGCAACGGGATCCAGCGCAGAGGACGGCTCATCCATGATAATCAGCTCATACGGACGCACAAATACCCGTGCAATGGCGATTTTTTGCGCCTCGCCGCCCGACAGGTTGACGCCGTTCTCGTCCAGCTCGCGGGTCAGCGGGGTGTCCAATCCCTTCTCCAGCGTTGTAAGCCGTTCGGTAAAGGACGCAGAGTCCAACGCTTTCCGCACTGCCGCTTCGCTTTCGGGTGACGCATCGTAGCGCCCGCCCATGACATTTTCGGCGACCGTAGCGGCAAACAGGCAGTAGTCCTGAAACACCGCACCGATGTGTGCGCGGTAATCCGCAAGGTCGAACTCCCGGATGTCTTGCCCGTTGTAAAGAATGCGCCCGGATGTAGGATCGTACAGCCGCATGACAAGTTTGATGAGCGTTGTCTTCCCTGCTCCGTTATAGCCGACGATGGCGAGCTTTTCGCCCCGGCGCAACGTCAGACTGACATCGTGCAGAACCTCCTCCGTGCGGAGCTTGTCCTGTCCCTCTGTGTCCTGGCAACCTTGCTTCTTTTCATATGCCTGTACACGCTCCTCCAGCGCGGTTTCCTCATCGGTTTTCACGCTTTCATAGGAAAAACTGACGTTTTCAAAAGTCAGCGACTCAAAGGGAGGAACCGGACAGGTTCCGGATACCATATGGTTTTCGTGATCCAAAAAGGCAAAGTACTTGTCCAAGTACAACGCATGCTTGGGCAGTTCCGCCAGCGCGTCGCTCAGTGACTGCATGGTCGCGCCCAGTATCCATAGTGCCGATACGGCTCCGGCAAAGCCGCCGAGCGGCATACGCCCGGATGCCAGCTCACCGATCATGATCAGGATAGTACCATACCGGGTTCCCTGGCTGATGAGATTCCAGCCGACCCCATACAGTAGCGTGATTGCGCGCCCGCGCCGGCGGCAGGCATCAAGCAACTGCTCGGTGTTCTGCTCCAGATCGTGCTGCATCATGGCTGACATCTGTCCCGTGCGCAGCTCCTTGGCATAAGCCGGGAGGGTGTACACCCGATCAATGTAGGCTTCCCGTCGCCAGAGTGGGTTGCATTCCTCACTGACACGTACCCACACCCGATTGCCAATGCTGTCTATCACGAAAGTTCCGAGCAGGTTCCCCACCAGCATATTGATGCTGACCCACACGTTCAGAGTGAACAATAGTCCCACGATAGCGGCGGATGAAATAAAGTTGTGCAGGACGCGCTCAACGGAATTCAGCACCTCAATCGCGCGGGGGGCAGACTCCCGCATCGCCCACACAAACTGGTTGTAAAAATCCGGATCGTCATAGCAGGCGAGATCCATTCGCTGTGCCTTTTCATACAGCTCCCGACGCATCCGGGTTGACAGACGGCGCTCCAGAATCGGCTTCAGAATCAGATTATACAGAAAATCCGGGATAAAAAGCAGAACGTAGAAGACTGCAATGTATACAATCCACCTGGCGGCATTCCAGAAGGGCACATCCGAATCCATCGCGTTGAACAGCGCGGTACGATAGTACACAGCCAGCGTATCCACGAAGCCCCACAGCAGTGCGTGCGCCGCCAGCAGGATTACATACAACGGCTGAAGCCGCCAGACCTTGGCGATGACCCGTGCATCGCCCGACAGCACTGTCAAACGGTGCCGTCGGCGTTTTGCGGTTTCCTCCCCTTTATGGGCTGATTGCCTGCGACTCATGCATGCACCTCCTCTCCCGTTCCCGGTGTCAGTTCTGATGTCGTGCTGACATAACTCTCCGCCTGGTGACGGAACATTTGCGCATAGTGCCCGCCTGCCGCCATCAGTTCGGCGTGAGTGCCGGACTCGGTCACACGTCCGTCCTCAAACAGGTAAACCCTGTCCGCCAGCACCGCCGAGGACAGTCTGTGCGAAATGAAAATAACTGCCCGGTCGGCACACGCCGCCATCATGTTTTCAAACAGGGTGTACTCCGCCACGGGGTCGAGCGCCGAAGTCGGTTCGTCCAGTACGACAAAGGGTGCGTTCCCGGCAAATACGCGCGCCAGCGCGATTTTTTGCGATTCGCCGCCGGACAGTACCACACCGCGGTCATCAAATTCCCGTGTCAGCACGCTGTCCATACCGTGCGGCATCTGCTCCACGCGCTCCAGCACACCGCTCTGCCGCAGAGCCTCGGTCACGACCGCACGGTCATGCTCCCGCTGGACGGGATCGTCAGAAAGCGGGCGGCGCAGGACATTTGCCGCGACTGATACGGCAAACGTCCGATAATCCTGAAACACCGGTTCGAAATCCTGCCTCCACGACGTCAGGTTGTATGCGTCCATATCCTGCCCGTCCAGCGTGATACGCCCCGCGCTCGGTTGATACATATGCAGCAACAGCTTGACAAAAGTGGTCTTGCCGGATCCGTTCTTACCTACCAGCGCAATTTTCTCGCCCGGCGCAATCGTCATGGATATATCCGACAGCGCGTCACGCTCGGCACCGGCGTACCGGTAAGCGATATGCTCTGCGCGCAGGACGCCTGCCCCGGCGCGCAGTCCCGTCGGATTCTCCGTGACTGCGGGCTTGTAGTCCAGAAAGCTGCGCAGATTTTCGATGAACAACGCATGCTCATGGAATGTGGAAATATTGGTCACAAAGCCGGACAGATACACCGATACGGTGCCGATGGAGTTTATGACCACCAGACAGTCCCCTGCCGTCATGGTTCCGCGCACCATGGTGGCATACAGGGCATAGAAGCCCGCGCCCAGCACGGTCAGTACCTCGTGGGCAATTTTCAGTGCGTAGTCATACCAGAACAGGCGTCTGCCGTACCGCCGCTTGAGGCGGGTAAAATCCCGCAGGGTGACAGTATAGTCGTCCAGCATCTTGGCAGGCATATCGGTCAGGCGCATCTCTTTAGCGTAGTCGTTCAGGAAAAAGCTCCGTTGAACGTAGGATGTGTGCCACTCGATTTTCTTCATGTCGTTGCTTTCGGCAACCGCCTGCTTATTACGCCCCGCACGCAGAAATCCTGCCGCAAAGGGGATGAGCGCAAACAGTACCAGCCACGGATCAATCGAGAACAGCAGTATCGCGTTTGCCAGCAAGGCAAACAGCTTGGAAACCAGCTTTTCCAGATTCCAGAGCACCTGTACTGTCCTGTTTTCGACCTCCGCCATTGCCTTCAGATACTTTTCATAATAGGCGGGATCTTCATAGCAGGACAGCTCCACCGCCTGCATTTTGGCGTACATCCGCCGCCGCAGGCACAGTTCCAGCTGTATGTAGCGCCTTTCCGCAATACATTCCCAGAACCATTGCTGCAAAAGTCGCAATCCAACGTGCAGAGCGAACAGAAGCCCCACTAACAGGCAGAGCCGTTCGGTCGGCATCTTGTCCTGCAGCCCGTCCACAACGAATTTGAGCAGATATGTGCCGGACAGAAATTCCAGAACCGTCCACAGAAGGTCAATCAGCAGATCTGCCGTGACATACCCCGGCGAGACCTCATGGATTGTTCGGAGGATAAACAAATTGTTCTGGCATACCCGTCGGAAACCAAGATGCGGTGCGTCGGCTTTCTTTTTCCTGTGCCTGCGCCCCGGCTTCCCGTTTTCCTCTGCCGGCTGCTGAAGGTTATTCTCTGTCACATTTGACATAATCCGCCGCCTTTCTTTCCTGCCCGCATAGTTCCGTCCTGCCCTTTTCAGGGTGAAGCAGCAGCACCATGCCCGCATCGGGACACGCATATATCTCACGCAGGCGCAGGCTTTTCCCTTCAAACACCGCCACGCGCAGTTCCCCGTCATCGTCCCACGGCAGGCCCTCAATCGCAAGCGTGCCGTCCGGGTTTTCGCCGTCCAAAAACAACGCATCTATGCGCACGTCAAACAGGACCGCAAGCCGTGGCAGGAGCGTCATGTCGGGGCACGCCACGCCGCGCTCCCATTTGGAAACAGCCTGCGCCGAAATGCCAAGCTGAAACGCAAGTCCCTCCTGCGTCAGCCCTGCGTTCCGCCGCATCGAGGCAATATTGTCCCCTATACGGGAGACATCGTACCGAGGTGTTTTTTCAGACATATCCGACATGGACCCCCTCACTTTCTGCGCCTGCGGCCTTCCGTCGCAGTAATAAATCTGATTATGCAGAGAATTACTGTCTACATTTACAGTCCAAACAAGCAGATTGTACCATTTTTCGGTCAGGCTGTCAAGATATCGTTGGTTGTTTTTGTCGTACTCTCAATAGGAAAACGTGATGCATTGCCGACAAACCACGTGCGCCGGCATAAAAAATATCAATATTTTGAAAATTTCTCTTTACATCGTGTGCCGGATGTGCTATACTGTATGCACAGGGAGCCAGTATGATTGCAAATCGCGCACTTCCGTGCGAATCGGACAGCGATATTTGCAAACCGTGTCGGGATGGCTTCCGGAAAGGGTACTGTATGCTGACTGAACAGAAGTCTTTTTTCGGCGAGGAGGTGCTCCTCTCCACGCCCGAAGCCTCCCGGCTGTATGCCAATGTACGGGCACTGCCCATTGTGGACTACCACTGTCACCTGAACGAGCGCGAGATTGCGGAGAACCGCGCCTTTCCCGACCTCGGCGAACTGTGGCTTGGCGGAGATCACTACAAATGGCGCGCCATGCGTTTGTGCGGCGTGGAGGAGCGGTACATAACGGGCAACGCGGACTATCACGAAAAATATCTTCGCTACGCCGAAATATTCCCGCAGCTGTGCGGAAATCCGCTTTATTACTGGACGCAGATGGAGCTGTCCCTGCTGTTCGGAATCCACCTGCCGCTTGGTCCCGATACGGCAGAGGAGATCTGGGACACCGCCAACCGTGCGCTGGCCGGGATGCGCGTGCGGGATATCCTGAACCGCTTCCGCGTCCGCTATATCGCTACGACCGACGATCCCGTATCGCCGCTTAACTGGCACGGTGTATACGGCGACACGACCGTTGCACCCACCTTCCGTCCTGACCGTATGCTGTCACTGGACGCAGACGCCTTAACTGAGCTTGCCGCGGCGGCAGATACCGACACAGGCTCACTGGAAGGGTTCAAGCTGGCGCTGAGCAGGCGGCTGGATTACTTTGTCGCGCATGGCTGCCGCATTTCGGATCACGGCATGGACTTCCTCCCGGCAGAGGACTGCGGGGTGCGGCGCGCTGCGGAACTGTACGCGAGGCGGGACACACTGACTGCGGATGAGCGGGGCGAGCTGTTCTCACATCTCCTTGCGTTCCTTGCGGATGCATACACCGCGCGGGACATGGTCATGCAGCTGCACTTCGGTACCTACCGCAACGTCAATACGGCGGCATTTGCCCGCGTCGGACGCGATGCCGGGTACGATATCATGCGCGGGCAGACTGACACCGACCGGCTGGTGCGTTTTCTGGACGGACTGGATGCACGCGGTGCCATGCCGCGCACCGTGCTGTACAGTCTCAATCCGACCTGCGTTCCTGCGTTGGCAACCCTGACCGGCGCCTTCCCCCGTGCGCGGGTAGGTGCGGCATGGTGGTTCAATGACAGTCTGGCTGGTATCCGGCGACAGCTGGAAACCGTTTCGGAGTACGCTCTGCTTGGCACCTCGCTGGGTATGCTGACCGACAGCCGCTCCTTTGCCAGCTACGCACGCTTTGACTTTTTCCGCCGCATCCTGGCAGATACGGTAGGCGGTATGGTAGCACGCGGTGAATACGCCCCGGCGCACGCCGACAGACTCATGCAGGCCATCTGCTACGGAAACGCGGTAGACTTCCTGCGGTTGCAGTTGCAGTTGCAGTTGCAGTGAGAGAAAGGAGGACAACCTATGAAAATGGTATTCCGCTGGTACGGTCCCGGCGACAGCATCCCATTGACCTATATCCGGCAGATTCCGGGCATGACCGGTGTCGTTACCGCCGTGTATGACGTCCCGGTCGGCGAGGTCTGGCAGACTGAACGCATCCTCGCCCTGCGCGACGCCTGCCGCGCGGCAGGGTTGGAAATGGAGGTCATTGAAAGCGTTCCTGTCCATGAGGACATCAAGCTGGGACGTCCGAGCCGCGACCGATACATAGAAAACTATGCCGCAACCATCGAAAACCTCGGGCGGGCAGGCATCCGATGCATCTGCTACAACTTCATGCCGGTGTTTGACTGGCTCCGCACAAACCTGCACACGCCTCTCGCGGACGGCTCCAATGCCCTGTCTTACTGCCACGAGGAACTAATGGGGCTGGATCCGCATTGCCTGCATCTGCCGGGCTGGGATGAAAGCTACACGCAAAGTCAGTTGGACACTTTGCTCGGCGCCTATGCAGGCATGAGCCACGGAGAACTGTTTGATAATCTGGTCTATTTTCTGCGCGGTATCATGCCCGCCTGCGATCGTGCGGGCGTCAATATGGCAATCCATCCGGACGATCCGCCGTGGGATATGTTCGGATTGCCGCGCATCATAACCGGAGCGGACAGCTACGCACGGTTGTTCGCCGCCGTTCCCGACATCCACAACGGCATCACGCTTTGCACCGGATCGCTGGGCGCCGACCGCAGGAACGATCTGCCCGCACTTGCCGCCTCGCTTGCACCGCGCACCTATTTTGCGCATCTGCGGCAGATCAAGTTCACCGGCGGGGAAAACGCACCGCGCGACTTCTGCGAAAGCGGACACCGGACCGAGGACGGTTCGTTGGATATGTACGCCATTGTGCGTGCGCTGTGCGAAAACGGGTTTGACGGCTACGTCCGTCCCGACCACGGGCGCAACATCTGGGGCGAGGACGGCAAGCCCGGTTACGGGTTGTATGACCGTGCGCTGGGCGCCTGCTATCTCTCCGGACTGTTTGAGGCAGTGGAGAGAAACCTGCACTGCAGGTAACGGCGGAATCATTGCTCTTGCCTTTACACAAAGAACTTTGAAAGGACGGATACTAACATGAAGCTTCCTTTTTTCGTTGATCTTACCGGGAAGGTCGCCGTCGTAACCGGCGCCGGCGGCGTTCTGATGAGTGAATTTGCCCGTGCGCTGGCGGCGTGCGGGGCGCGCGTTGCCCTTCTGGATATCAATGCAGAGGCGGCGGAAGCGGTCGCCGCTTCCATCGGCGAAAATGCGGTCGCCATCCCCACCGACTGCCTGTCCAAGGCGGACATTCAAAGTGCTGCGAACACAGTACACGAAAAGTTGGGCAAGGTCAGCATTCTGATAAACGGAGCAGGCGGAAATAATCCGCGCGCTACCTGTGACAACGAGGTTATGACGCCGGACGTTCCGGACAGCGTCAAGTCCTTCTTTGATCTGGACGAAAGCGGCTTGAAATTTGTTTTTGACCTCAATATCACGTCGGCGTTCCTTGTCACGCAGGTTTTCGCGCAGGATATGATCGAAGAGGGGGGGAATATTCTGAATATTTCCTCCATGAACGCGTTCCGTCCGCTGACAAAAATTCCTGCCTATTCCGCCGCCAAAGCCGGCGTGTCCAACTTCACCGAATGGCTTGCCGTGCACTTTGCGCCCTGCGGCATCCGGGTCAACGCCATCGCTCCCGGCTTCTTCGTCACCAATCAGAACCGTTCCCTGCTCTACACTGCCGACGGACAGCCAACTGCGCGCACAGGGAAAATCCTTGCTGCCACGCCGCAGGGACGGTTCGGCAAGGTAGAGGACCTGCTGGGCACCTTGCTGTGGCTGATGTCGGATGAGGCGAGCGGCTTTGTCACCGGGGTTGTCGTTCCGGTGGATGGCGGCTTCAACGCCTACTCCGGCGTGTGAGGGGCAGCATATGCGATACGAAATACCGGCTCCGGATGCGATTCTGCCCGCCTGCCGCGTTCTGCCTGTGATTGTTGTCCGGGAAACTACCGAGGTGAACGGTATTCTGTCCGCCCTGCTGGACGGCGGTGTCGGATGTGTCGAGATCACCTTCCGCACTGACTGCGCCGCAGACGCTATCCGCCATGCGACGGAACAGTTCCCGGGGGTTTGCGTGGGCGCCGGAACCGTCATCAACGCGGGGCAGGCAGAGCTTGCCTTGTCATGCGGTGCAAAGTTTATTGTATCCCCCGGCTTTTCGGATGAAGTCGCCGCCGTATGCGGTGAGCACAGTGTCCCCTATCTGCCGGGGTGCGTGACGCCGACCGAGATCATGCATGCGATCGACTGCGGCATCACAACCGTCAAGTTCTTTCCTGCTGACGTATACGGCGGGTTGTCTGCCATCCGGGCACTGGCGGCGCCCTTCCCACAGGTTCGCTTTCTGCCGACGGGGGGTATCGGATTCGACAATCTGCGCAGTTACCTGTCCTGTGACCGGATCGCAGCTGTCGGCGGGAGCTTTCTTTGCCGGGGCGATATCCGCGCAAATTGCCGCCGGCTTGACGGCATTCTTGCGAAGGAGGTATAGGATATGCGCATCGTGACATTCGGGGAGATCCTGCTGCGTCTGTCCCCGGAAGGATACCGGAGACTGTTTCAGGCACCCCGGCTGGAGGCAACCTTCGGCGGTGCCGAGGCAAATGTTGCGCTGTCCCTGGCTGCCATGGGATTGGACGCCGTTTTCGTGACCCGTCTGCCGGAGAACGCGATCGGGTGCGCCGCGCGGGATTTCCTGCGCGGTGCCGGGGTGGACACGCGCCGCATCGCATGGGGCGGTGAAAGGCTCGGAATCTACTATATGGAAAAGGGAATCGGGCAACGAGCTCCGGTCTGTGTATACGACCGGGCGCATTCATCCGTTGCCCAAGCAACACCGGCGGATTTTGACTGGGATACCGTCTTCACCGATGCGGACTGGTTTCATTTCTCCGGTATTACGCCGGCTCTGGGCGGCGCCATGCCCGCCATATGCGAGGCTGCCTGCGTGGCAGCGCGGGCGCGCGGTGTGCGCGTCTCCTGCGACCTGAACTATCGGGATAAGCTGTGGACACGCGGGGAAGCCTGCACGGTCATGACCCGCCTCGCCGCACTGACCGACGTTTGCATTGCCAACGATGAGGATGCGCGGGATGTGTTTGGCATCCTGCCGGACGCCTCCGCAACCGGACGCGATGCTTATCTGTCGGTCGCACGGAGGCTGACGGAATCCTTCGGGTACGCGGAGGTAGCCATGGTTCTGCGCCTGCCGCGCGGCGATGACGGCTATGACCTGACCGGACTGTTATATGAGGGCTGCACGGGCAGGGCATTCGTCGCTCCCACCCATGGGCTGTCAATCGTTGAGCGGGTTGGCGCCGGAGATGCTTTCTGCGCGGGGCTGATATATGCCCATCTGATCGGTATGGAGCAGGCGGATGCAATCCGCTTTGCTGTTGCCGCGTCGGCGCTCAAGCATACCATAGAGGGCGACTGCAACCGCGTTACGGCAGACGAGGTGCGACAGGCAATGAAGCAGCCGCTTTAATCGGTTCCCGCTCACAGACTGTGAATATTGCGCATATGCCGGATGGTGCATTGCGACTCACTCCGGCGGGAGCCCGCCTTACGAAATTTTGCAATTCCGAAATATTGCACTTGCAAAAAAAGCAGGAGTGTGGTATAATAGCTCTCGTGCTCCCGTGCGGAGTGTTTCCCGAATTCATGAAAGAGTCGAGGTATACAGCATGGCTACATTCTCTGTCAATCAAAAGCTGAAGGTTGGCGTGGTCGGTGCGACCGGCATGGTCGGTCAACGCTTCCTGACCCTCCTGGAAAATCATCCGTACTTTGAGGTCGCGGCGCTGGCGGCATCGCCCCGTTCCGCCGGAAAGCCGTATGCGGAAGCCGTCGAGGGACGCTGGAAAATGCAGGTTCCGATCCCCGAGAAATTCAAAAACATGGTGTTACATGATGCCAACGACACAAAGACCATGGGAGAGCTGTGCTCCTTCGTGTTCTGCGCCGTTGATATGAAGAAGGACGAAATCCGTGCACTGGAGGAGAAGTATGCCCGTGCCGAGATACCCGTCGTGTCCAACAACAGTGCGCACCGTTGGACGCCTGACGTGCCGATGGTCGTTCCGGAGATCAATCCGGAGCATCTGGCTGTCATTGAGCATCAGCGCCGCCGGCTGGGAACGAAACGCGGCTTTATCGCGGTCAAGCCCAACTGCTCCATCCAGTCCTATGTACCCGCATTGACGCCGCTTTTGTGCTACCGTCCGACGTTGGTTGTCGCCACCACCTATCAGGCAATTTCCGGAGCGGGCAAGACGTTTCGGGAGTGGCCTGCCATGATAGACAATGTCATCCCCTACATCGGCGGCGAGGAGGAAAAATCAGAGCAGGAGCCGCTCCGCGTCTGGGGGCATATTGAAAACGGCGTGATCGTCAAAGCAGATGCTCCGCTCATCACGACCCAGTGTATCCGCGTTCCCGTCACCGACGGGCACACTGCCGCCGTGTTCGTGAAATTTGAAAAAAAGCCATCCCGCGAGGATATTCTCCACGCGTGGGCGGAATTCCGAGGACTGCCGCAGGAACTGGAGCTTCCGCACGCACCCGCGCAGTTTGTCACGTATTTTGAGGAGGACGACCGCCCGCAGGCGGCGCTGGATCGCGGACTGTATGGCGGTATGGGCGTGTCGGTCGGACGTCTGCGTGAGGACAGTTTCTTTGACTACAAATTCGTGGGGCTGTCGCATAACACCCTGCGCGGCGCCGCCGGCGGCGCGGTCCTGATCGCCGAGTTGCTGTTCCGGAAAGGATACTTTGCATAATGGAAAGAAAGTACTACCACATCCCCACCCTCCCCGCCGGGACAACTGTCGCAACGGTTGACTGGAACGTCGTGCCGGCGGCGCAGATTGACACCTACCGGTGGCTCGACGGCGGCTACGAACCGCACGCCGAGGCACGGCTGGCGTTCCTGCCCGGCTACGGCTTTGCCCTGCGCATGAGTTGCGTCGAGCGCAGTCCGCGCGCCATATACAGCGGCTACAACGAGCCGGTATATACCGACTCCTGCCTGGAATTCTTCGCCGCATGGGCGGAGGAAAGTCCGACCCATGACCGGCGGTATATGAACATGGAAATGAATGCCCGCGGAACCTTGCTGTCCTGCCTGGGTACCGATCGGCACGCACGCGTCCCCGTCCGGGACATTACCGGCGGATCTATCCCGGATGTCCGGGGCGAGATCCTGCCGGATCGCTGGTCTGTTACGGCAGGCATCCCTGCCACGCTGCTGGGGAAGGTGTACGGATCTGATCCGGCTGTTTTCACGCCGGGGTACAGCTTCCGGGGCAATTTCTACAAGTGCGGCGACGAGACTGCCGTGCCCCATTACGGAATGTGGAATCCGGTCTGCACGGACAAACCGGATTTTCACCGACCGGAGTATTTCGGAGATTTCGTGATAGATTGCCCTTAATTGAAAACTGCGGTTGCCTGTGATTTGTGAGGGAACCGATCGCCGGACGAATACCGGTGACGGTTCCACACATATCGCAGGCGATCGCATTTTCAGTGAAAAAACCGTCCTGCGTCATGGAAGGTTCACATTCCCATGGTATGATTCTTGCCGTATAATGGGGTGTGTGTGCGCTGCGTCAGCAGACCGCCACACTCTGTCTGTGGAGGAGGTACTATATGCTCCAACTGAAGAATGTTACCAAGGTGTACGACTCTGCCATGTCTCCCGTGCAAGCACTCCGCGGGGTCAGTATCGAGTTCCGGGAAAGCGAGTTCGTTTCGATACTGGGACCGTCCGGGTGCGGCAAAACGACCCTGCTCAATATCATCGGCGGGTTGGATCGCTACACGGACGGAGATCTGATCATAAACGGAAAATCAACCAAGGATTTTCACGACCGCGACTGGGACACCTACCGTAACCACAGCGTCGGCTTTGTATTCCAGAGTTACAATCTTATCCCGCACCAGACCGTGCTGGCAAACGTGGAGTTGGCGCTGACGCTCTCCGGTGTATCCAAGGCGGAACGCCGCCGCCGTGCGGAGGATGCGCTCCGGCGAGTCGGATTGGGCGACCAGATGAAGAAAAAGCCCAACCAGATGTCCGGCGGGCAGATGCAGCGCGTTGCCATTGCACGTGCCATCGTCAACGATCCGGATATCCTGCTGGCGGACGAGCCGACCGGCGCACTGGATACCGCAACGAGCATCCAGATCATGGAAATTCTGAAGGAAATCGCCAAGGACAAGCTGGTAATTATGGTGACGCACAATCCCCAGCTTGCAGAGCAGTATTCCACGCGAATCGTCCGCCTGCTGGACGGCGTCGTGACCGACGATTCCGCCCCCATCCGCCCGGACGAGCGCGGACACAGTGTGGTGCGCAAGACCGCTGTTTCCAAGGGAAAAAAGACGTCCATGTCCTTCCTGACTGCGCTGTCGCTGTCGCTCAACAACCTCATGACCAAGAAGGGACGCACCTTCATGACCGTATTTGCCGGGAGTATCGGCATCATCGGGATTGCACTGATTCTGTCGCTGTCAAGCGGCATAAACAGTTACATTGAAACGGTGCAGAAGGACACACTGTCAGCCTATCCGATTCAGGTCAACCGGCAGTCCATGGATCTGACCACCATGATGGCAAACATGATGAATCACAACAGCGACAATGTGGATTACAGCAAGCGGGATCCGGACAAGATCTATTCCAGCAATATCCTGTCGGACATGATGACCTCTATGAACGAGGGTGTGTCATTCAACAACATGGCTGGATTCAAGCAGTATCTGGACAGCACGAAAGAGTTTCAGGACAAGAACATCGTCAGCGCCGTACAGTACACCTACGATCTGACTATGAACATCTACAAGCAGGACACATCGGCAGGGATTCTGCAGGTCAATCCCAGTACGGTCATGGCGCAGATGATGGCAATGATGGGGCTGACCACTTCCACCGATTCAGTCATGAGTTCCATCACGCAGATGTCCGGCTTCAACGTCTGGTCGGAGATGCTGGACAATCAGACTCTGCTGGATTCTCAGTATGAACTGCTCGATCCTGCCACCATGCACTGGCCAAAATCCTACGATGAGGTCGTTGTGGTCGTCAACAAGCACAATGAATTGAGCGATGTGGCGTTGTATGCGCTTGGTCTGCGGGATTCTGCCGAGCTGACAAAGCTGATGCAGGCTCTTCAGAAAGGCGAAACGTATGAGGTCGGCTCTGCCACCTACACGTTCGACGACCTGCTGAACCTGTCTTACAGCGTAGTTCTGCCTGCCGACCTGTACGTGAAAAACGAGGACGGCACCTATACCGACAAGCGCAAAAACGAAACCTTTCTCAAGGAAAAGATTGCCGACGGCATCAAGCTGAAGGTGGTCGGCATCGTCCGCGCCAAGGACGGTGCTGTGTCCACTTCCATCAGCGGCACCATCGGGTATACCCACGCACTGACTGAATTTGTTGCGCTGGCGAACGCACGTACCGAGCTTGTGCGTGCACAGACCGGAAATGAGAAGACTAATGTCATCACCGGGCAGGAGTTTGATGCGGGACAGTACAGCAATCTCAGCGATGCCGACAAGGTTGCCTTGTTCCGCCGGTATGCCGCCGGTCTGCTGAACGTCTCCATGTCCACAGATGACAAATCCCGCGCACTCATTTCGCTTATGAGCGGCATGACGCCGGAGGAGCGGGAGAACCTGCTCAATTCCCTGTCGGAGGAGGATCGCCGACAGCTGTTTGACAATCTGGAGGATTTCTCCGGGTATACCGATCCACAGCTGATCGGGTACATCAGCCTCAAGGGAGCAAATCACCCCAGCATCACAGCCGGAATCACAGAGACACTGTTCAAGGATGAGTCCAAAATGGTTTCACTGTGCGGCACACAGGCATTCAAGGACTATCTGGTACTGACTCTGCCAGAGGCACAGCGCGAGCAGTTTGCGGCACAGCTGGCTGGCATGAGCGGGCAGGAGGTCTACGCATTGCTCAAGCGGTTGGAAAGCATGGGTGGCGGCTCCGGATCCGGAAGCGGAAGTAACCCCGGAATGCCGGAGATGTCCCCTGCGCTGAAGGAAGCGTATGATAAGGTTACAACTGTTGCACTGGGCATGCTGTCCCGGGAGGAGCTGCTGACCTTTGCCAACCGGATAGCCGAGGCAGAACTGTTCGACTCACTGGAAAACATGAGCGGGCAGAAGGAGCAGATGGCGTTGATCTTTGACAGCGTCCTGCCAACACTCCCGGACGAACAGGTACTTGCTCTCTACGACGACTATATGCCGGAGCTTGTCTCCAAACTGTCCTATGATGAGGTCATGAAGGAGCTTGGTGCCGTCGATCTCGATAACCCCGCCGGTATCAATATCTATGCCGCCAGCTTTGAAGCAAAGGATACTATCCAGTCGCTTATCGATGCCTACAATAAGTCCGCCGAGGAGGAGGGACGGGAGTCGGATGTCATCAGCTACACGGATCTTGTCGGTATCATGATGTCCTTCTTCACGGACGTGATCAATGCTATTTCCTATGTGCTGATCGCATTTGTCAGCATTTCGCTGGTTGTGTCCTCCATTATGATCGGCATCATCACGTATATTTCGGTTTTGGAACGCACCAAGGAAATCGGCATTCTGCGCGCCATGGGCGCCTCCAAGCACGATGTTTCCCGCGTGTTCAACGTGGAAACCATGCTCATTGGCGTGACGGCGGGACTGTTCGGCGTTCTGGTGACGGTTCTGCTCTGCTTCCCCATCAACCTCATCATTCGTCATGTGACGGGAATCCCCATCCTGACCGCTTCCCTGCCCTTTGTCGGCGGATTGGTGCTGGTCATCGTCAGCATACTGCTGACTACACTGGCAGGACTGATCCCCTCGCTGGGTGCGGCTAAGAAGGATCCGGTAGTAGCACTGCGGACGGAATAAAAGGAAACGCAGTAGCGCATAAAGATGCTACGGGAGTAATCCCTGCCCATCTTTATGCGCTTTCCTGTTCGGGCTGCCAATTTGATCTTCGCACTATCCTTGACAGAACGCCGCAAAAATGCTATACTATACCTGCCGCGGGCAAAAGCTACACGATATCCGGCTGAAGTGGGGGACAAAGATGGAGCAAAAGCTGTTGCTGTACATATCCTTTGACGGGCGGGCGTTTTGCGGCTATCAGGTGCAGGCGAACGGCCCCTCTGTGCAGGGGGCGCTTAACCGCGCCACAGCCGATCTGTTCGGATTCCCTTGTGACATCACCGGATGCAGTCGCACGGACAGCGGCGTTCATGCCCGCATGTTCTGCTGCACGGTCACGGCGCACGGCACGCAGGAGTTGCCCACAACGATTCCCGTCGGGCGGATCCCGCAGGCTCTGTGTGTCCGTCTGCCCGATGCGGTATCCGTCCGGTACGCCCGGTGGGTCCCGGCAGATTTTCATCCCCGCTACGATGTTTCCTCTAAAGAGTACATATATCGCTTCCTGGCTTCCCCCTGCCGCGATCCCTTCGAAATAGGGCGCAGCTGGCATATTCCGTGTCCCCTGCTCCCGCACGCAGAGCGCATCATGGATACGGCGGCGCGCGGCTTTATCGGGCGGCATGACTTCACGGCGTGTATGGCATCCGGATCAACCGTCTGTTCACCCGTGCGCCACGTGACGGAAGCCGGCGTGGAACGCAGTGGGGACATTCTGATTTTTCGGGTGCGGGCAGACGGGTTTCTATACAACATGGTGCGCATCATGGCGGGAACACTGTACGAAACCGCAATCGGGCATATTTCGCCGGATTCGATCCCGGAACGGCTTGCCTCCCGCAACCGCCGGCTGATGGGGCGCACGGCACCGCCGGAGGGACTGTATCTGAACCGGGTGTTTTACGATGACGGGGAGATCCCGGGCTATCACGGAGGTGCTTGCCATGGCAACTGATACGCAACGCCCGGACGCTGGACGGACACCCCCGCGCCGGCGCAGACCGCGCCGCATGGGCATAGCGGCACGTGCCGTACAGAACGGCGTGCGCCGCCTGTTCGGCAGGCTGCCCCTGCCGGAGGAGGATCGGGAGCCCATTGATTTTTCCGCACCGTCGGTTCCCTACTATGACGATTTGGCTCGCCGGTTCCATCTGGCACAGATTATCCTGTACCTGGTTCTGTTCGTTTTTGTCGTGACCGCCGTTCTGAGCAGCCGGGAGCGAATCACCTACGCAAATCTCTACTATCTCGTTAAGGATATCAATGCCGCCTCACACATTGCGGAGGATGCCGCCAATAGGCTGGACTACCCGGCATCGGTCACGACACCCGCATTCGTCCGTTACCGGGGCGGGTTGGTTGTCGTTGGCAGTCAGGAAGTGACTGTACTCAGCGGCTCCGGCAGACAAACCCTGACAGCGCAGGTGAACTACGCCACCCCCGCCGCCGACGCCTCGGAAAAATATTTCATCACCTACGGACGTGGGGAGAACAGCTTTTCGGTGTTCAATGCTTTCACGCAGATACACAGCGAAGAAACGGAGTTCCCGGTGTACGGGGCGGCGGTCGCAGATGACGGGTCCTTCATTCTTTTGACTCGTTCGGCTGACTATACCTCGCGCGTCATGTTTTATGACCGCGACTGTTCGGTACGCGCGAGCTACTACCTGACCGGTTATGCACTGTCCGTCGCGGTAAGTCCGAGCGGAGACTTTGCCGCCGTCACTTCGGTGGAGGAAGCGGACGGGAAATTCAGGAGCAAGATCAATATTTTCCGCATGAGCGGCGGGATTGCCAATGAGACCGTCACGGTGGAGAATGCTATGGCAGGCGTTTGCGGGTTTGCGGCGGCGGATCGTGTCGCGGTCGCATTTCCGGATCGGCTGACGGTGCTCCGCACGGACGGCAGTGTGCAGGCAGAGATTCCGCTGGAGGACGGGACACCGACACTTTGCGCGATTTCCGCGGGACGCATTGCCATTCTGATGCAGAAAAGTAAAAACACCGGCAATTATGCAGTGAAAGTATTTGACAAAAACGGAAAATCCGTGTATAATAGAGGTGTGGCTCCGGACGCGGAGCCGACCGCGATAGCCTTTGGCGGAAATGTTCTGTATATACGGGCTGGCAGTTACCTGTATCGCTTCTCCGGCGACGGTCGTGCCGTCACATCTACCCGCATCAGCCGGGATATGCTTGCAATCCTGCCGGACAGCGACAGCAGTCTGCTGGTCTGCGGCTCCGCTTTTGCCTCTCGCTACTACACGCACGACTTCTCGGACAGCTGACCTTGCCGCCCCCAAAAAGGATGCTCCGTACCCCGTCTGCGGTTGTGCGGTAAGCTCCGACACTTGAAAGGAGTTAACTCTATGCAGTATGTAATCGATGTTATTTTGGCGCTTCTACTGGTCTACTTTACCGTCCGTGGGTTCAAGAGAGGATTTTTCAAAACCGTTCTGTCCGCCGGGCGTCTGGTTCTCGCCATTCTTCTGACCGTTGCGCTTGGTTCACGGGTGTCCCAGTGGATCGACCGGCAATACGTCAATCCGCCCGTATACGAAAAGGTGCACACCAAGTTGGCTGCTATGGCTGCGGATGCCGGAGCGCAGTCGGACGAGTTCTTCCGTCAGCTCGGAGAGCAGTACGGCGCGTACCTGGACAAGGACGAGTTGAATCGGCAGGCGGAGTCCAATGCGAGTTCGTTGGATCAGATGGTGGAGCAGTACTCTGCCTCCATCAGCAATACGGTATCCGGCGCCATATCCACTGTTGTCGGCTATCTGCTGACTTTTGCAGCAGCCTTTGCGGTTCTGGCGCTCGTGACATGGCTTATCGGCAAGCTGACGCGGCTCCCGCTACTCAAGCAGTGTGACAAGATTGCAGGACTTGTGCTGGGACTGGTGTCTGGATTCTTTGCTGTCAGCCTGCTTGCCACCGTGTTCTGGGCTTTGCTGTATGCAACGGACAGCCTTGCTGTATACGATAAAACCTACCTGCTGAAGTTCTTCAAAGAGATGAAAATTTTCCAGTTTATTCTGGACAAGATCCTGTGATATCGCGGTTTTTGTAAGCAAGCAAAAAAAGCAGAGACGATCGCCCTACGGCTTTCGGCTCTGCTTTTTGGTTGTCATTTTTCTCATCCTGCCTCAGAGCGGCATCCGCACGCTCACACTCCCAAAAGGCTACGCATAATCCGGTATATGTCCGTGTTGTCCATGCGCTCCGTGAAATAGTCTGCCGGAACGCCTGAGGCAATCTGCAAACGGATAAAATAAGGCACATCAACGGCGGTATGATGCTTGCTAGTATACAGCGAGCGGTCTAATTCCGACTTGTTCTTCGCCAACTTCAGTCCGCCGCATTCATGATCCGCCGTTACCAAAACGGCAACACCCTGCTGGTCAGATAGCGTCCGGCAGACCGATTCAACCGTTATGTCGAAGTTGCGCATATGACGCATCATACCGGCAAGGTTGTTTTCGTGACTCCTTTTGTCCATGTATGCGCCCTCTGCAATGAGTATGTATCCGTTCGGGAAGTGCTGCTCCATGTACCGCACGGCGAACTCCGTCATCATGCTCAGCGTCGGTGCGGTATCCGTCCCGTTCTCGGAGGAGGTGGAGGGAAAAGCGGCAATCAGTCGGGAAGCATTCATATCCAGCTGGTCCATTGCAGAAAAAAAGCGGAAGCCGACCGCTTCGAAGCGTGCCTGTGCATTCGTATACTGCTGGGAACCGCGCCCCATCAGAAGATCGGCGGAGCCGGCAATCTGAGATGAAATAATAACATCAGTCAATGTGCGATCCGGTGCGTGCGCGGAAAAGCAGGCGGGGGTCGCGCCGCTTAGCACGTCGGTCGTTACAACCGCCACGCCGTAGCCCGCCGCCTTCGCCTGCTCCGTGATACTGGCAATATCCACGCCGTCATGGTGATTAACTTCATAGTTGTTATATTTACGACCGGTCGCAAGCGCGCTTGCGGCGGCGGCACTGTCCGTGCAGACCGTGTGGTTGGAGAAGGTCGAGATGTGACCTTTATACTCCAACTCATCCACGTACATCGCCCGATCATAGTTCAGCTGGGTGTTTCGGATATGATTATCTCCCATGCCGTCTCCGATCAGCAGGATAACCTTGCTTGCCTGCCCGCGCAGTTGGTCAAAGGAGGTCGTTCTGTTCCACCCAGCCAGATCAACGTCACAGCCTACCTGCCCGTCGGGTATCTCGTTGGAAACGCGATGGGAAAACTGACCGTTCCCGTAGATGCGGAAGCGCATCGCTCCGGTTGTGCCGGTTTTACGCGCGATTCGGAGACCGCCGATCACACGTCCGCTGAAGGTCGTCTCAAATGTTACGCCTACCGTGGTGTTGGATCCGTAGAGGTCAACTGCGAGTGCCCCATCCGGTGCCGTCAGCACGGTGTCGGCGGCGAGACTCGTCTGCCCGCCGACCACCCGGAGCGTGGCGCTCTTTCCGCCGGAAAGGGTAACGTTCTCAGCCGTAAAATTTCCCTGGGTACGTACCAGAATATGCGCATTCGCTGCTTCAATGGAGCCGTTCCTGACGGTCAGTCTGCCGCTGGCCGGAATCAGCAATCCGCAGGAGTAGGCGTTGCCTTCATCCCAGACAGAAACAGGAGAAGTGATGCTGTATGTATGCCCGCCCAAATCCAGCACGAGCTTTTTTCTCGTAGGAACCGACAGACTGCCGCCGGACGTCACATCGCGCAGAAGGTAAACTGTCGCCCCGTCCGGTGCCTTCGTCAGCGCCCGCGCGAGGTCGGTATACCGCTCGGTGCCGACGATGGCGGTCACACGACCCTCATCGGTAATCAGGCTGACCTTGCCCGTTGCCGTAATCGCGGCAGACAGGGTGCCGTTGGTGATGATAGCCTCCATCGACCGCCCCGTTGCAGCACGGAGCGCCAGACTTCCGCTCAGCTTGCAGCCGTTGAGATCCAGGATAAAGGACAAATCGCGGGCGGTCGCCTCAATGACACCGTCCTCCAACGTGATATCGTTCATCAGGATGATGTACGAGTTGGGAACGCGGGCGGCTGTCAGCAACGCGGCTGCCGAATCAACTACAAAGCCAACCCTGCCGGTAGCGCCGGTATCACCCTTTTCGCCCTGGGCTCCGGTGTCTCCCTTGTCGCCCTTTTCGCCTTGGGCTCCGGTGTCTCCCTTGTCGCCCTTCTCGCCCTGGGCTCCGGTATCACCCTTGTCGCCCTTTTCGCCCTGGGCTCCGGTGTCGCCCTTTTCGCCCTTCTCGCCCTTCTCACCCTGGGCTCCGGTGTCTCCCTTTTCGCCCTTCTCGCCCTGGGCTCCGGTGTCACCCTTGTCGCCCTTTTCACCTTGGGCGCCGGTGTCTCCCTTATCGCCCTTTTCACCCTGGGCTCCGGTGTCGCCCTTGTCGCCCTTGTCGCCCTTTTCGCCCTGGGCTCCGGTGTCACCCTTGTCGCCCTTTTCGCCCTTCTCGCCTTGGGCTCCGGTGTCACCCTTGTCGCCCTTTTCGCCTTGGGCTCCATCGGAACCCGGCTCACCGGCGGCTTTTATTCCCGAATCAGTCGTTCCAACCCACCAGTTCCCGTTTTCCCCGATATAGGGGCTGTCCACTTTCGAATTTGCCGTATTGCAGGCAACCAGCGTCCCACTCAGGACAACAGCCGCCAGCAAGGCAGCCAATTTCCGCATCCAGTGTTTCATGGTAGATTTCCTCCGTTCACGGTTCGACCATTGTTGATTATCTTTGATTATATCAGATTTTTTCCTCCATGTCTATAGGCAGATTGCATAATTAGAAGATTTTGATTTGGCAGTTTTCATCAGCAGTTTTATTGCAGTTGGCAGGCAGGAGGCGGCAGTTTGCGGGAGCGTAAATTGTAAAAAAATTGTGACGCGCCGAAAAACTGTGCAAACAGTAAAAAGAAGGGCTTGCGCCGACACGTTTTCTGTGATATAATACTGCATAAGGTGTGAAAAACACCGCGCATAGCGTATTGTGCAAGCTACAACCACAGAAAGGAATCCACCTATGAATTCAAACACGGAGATCAAGCCCTCTGCCGCTGAGCCGGCAGAAACTTCTGAACAGCAAAAGTTCCGTATGTCTCCCGTCATGACAGAAGCCTACACGCAGATGCTGGCAGCAGCGGATGAGGTGGAAAAGGTTGTGGTCGGAAAGCGTACCGAGGTCGTCCTGCTCCTGACCGCCCTGCTGGCAGGCGCTCATGTACTGATCGAGGACGTGCCCGGCACCGGCAAGACTACGCTCGCCGCCGCACTCGCTACCGTAACAGGGTTGGACTTCCGCCGGGCACAGTTTACGCCCGACGTCATGGCATCGGACATCACAGGCTTCAATATTTACAATCGGCAGCGTGAAACCTTTGAACTGCGTGAGGGGCTGGTCATGTGCAACCTGTTGCTCGCGGACGAGATCAACCGCGCTTCTCCCAAAACGCAATCGGCACTGCTGGAGGCGATGGAGGAAGGAAAGGTCACGGTAGACGGACAGACCATGCCGGTGCCGGATCCTTTTATGGTCATTGCGACGCAGAACCCTGCCGGGTACGTCGGAACGTACCCCCTGCCGGAGGCTCAGCTTGACCGCTTTGCCATCAAACTGAGTATGGGATATCCTACTGCCGCCGAGGAAATCAGCATCATCCGGGCACGCAAGACGGACAACCCGTTGGCTGGCGTCCGCAGTGTGCTTTCTGCCAATACTCTGCGGGATATCCGGAGCATGATGACGGATGTCCGGATAGACGATGCGCTGTACACCTATATCGTCACCCTGGTGATGGCAACCCGCCGCCATCCTTCGCTGGCGCTGGGCGCATCCCCGCGTGCGTCGGTGGCACTGGTGCATCTGTCGCAGGCGTATGCTTTTCTGCACGGTCGGGATTACGTGATTCCGGATGACATCGCCGCGCTGTTCCGCCCTGCCATTGCGCACAGACTTGCCCTCCGGCAGGAGGCAAAGCTGACGCATCAGACCGCTACGGAAATTCTGGGCGAGATACTGCGCACGACAGAAGTTCCCTACAAGGGGAAGCGGGAAGCCGCTGCCCGGAACTGACGCGCGGGCGGACTGGTATCTCTATGGAAAAGAAACGCTGTCCGAACTGCGGAAAATACGTAGACGCGGACAAAACATACTGCATGAACTGCGGCACGACGCTGGGCATCCGCTGTCCCGACTGTCAGGCAATACTGCCTGTAGGCACCAAGCGTTGTACCGCGTGCGGTCACTCCTTCCTGCGCAAAACGCCCCGCAAGCCTTCCGTGACTGCGGTTTTTATCCGAGCGCATCAGCGTGCCGTAGCGGTTACACTTACATTGTCGGCGCTTCTTGCCGCCGCCTTTCTTGCCGCTCTGCCTGCACTCCGCGTATCGTCGGGAGCTGTCCCGGAGACAGATATGCGTGCCTGCGGCTATGCCCTCATCGGCTTCCTGCTGGGAGCACATCCGTCCGGCATCGTCGCTCTGCTGGCACAGCCCACCCTCCGGGATATTTCAACCGGACTGCGCTTTACTCTCTATGGGGCAGGACTGGGATGGCTCATCCTGCTGACCGGTTCCGCTCTGGCTCTCTGGCTGGCAGTAGCCAACCGCAAGCGTCTGGGGAAGTTGACCGGGCGCCGTCTGCTGTTACTGAGCGGCATCAGCCTCGGAGGGGGAATACTGGTCGTCGGCATGGAAGCCGTTACGCGCACGCTCCTGCCGGATGCGGCAGAAACTGCCCGCTGGGCATCATCGGCTGCTGTTCCGTTTGCCGCCGGTGCGGTGGCTCTCCTCCTTTTCTCCGCTCTTGCCTGGCTGTATGCAACGATCCTGCGCAACACGGGTGAGTCGTCGGAGACCGCGCTGTCGCCCAGACAGGCGCTGTATTACCCGTTCCGGACGCTGGCACGTGCCATACGGCGGCGCTTTTCGCGCAAAAGTCGCGCGACTCATGCACAGGCGCGCGGGGGACACACCCTGACCTTCACACGCAGGTTCCACCGGTACCTGATTCTTTTGGGCGCGGCGCTGATATTCACCCAGGCATTGCTGTCCAAGGTCTCCAACATATTCTTCTGGTTTCTTCTCCTTCTGCCTGTGCCGCTGCTGCTCTACACACTGGTGGCGCGGCACGCAGTCACGGCAGTGATGCGCTCCGCATCGGTCACGACCGAGAAGAACGAGCCTTACACCTATGAGCTGTGCATACGGAACCGCTCCCTGCTGGTATTCCCCTTTGTGGAGGCGCACGTGTCGCTCCCGCAGTCCAACGCGGTACGGTGCACGGAGCGCACCCTGTGCCTGCCCCTGACAGCATTGTCTGACCGGTGTCTCCGGGACACGGTTCGTTTCCGCTTCCGCGGAACCTATGAGATCGGTGCCGACGAGCTGTACGTTTACGATTTCTTCCGGTTGTTCCGGGTGCGTATCCCGGTCAAAGCCATGGCAACGGTATATGTTCTGCCTCGCCGCACCGCCATTGAGGAAACACTGGCACTGTCGGTATCCGATTCCGCCGCGCGGACGGTTCATGCCCTGACGGCGGTGGACAGACTGGAGGTCAGCGATATCCGGGAGTACCGCGCCGGTGACTCACTCAAAAGTATCCATTGGAAGCTGTCCTCCAAATCCGAAGAGTTTGTTGTCAAGGATTACAACACCGGCACTTCTGACCAGACCGTTGTATTCTGCGACCTTGCCCCGCATTTTCTGGACCGGGAACCGCACCGGGATGCGGCGACTGACGCGCCGGAGCAGACCGGGGAAAACAGCAAAAAAAGAGGCGGAAAACGCCTGCGTCGGCAGGCAACGACTGCCCGTCGTGCTAAGCGGAACGCCCAGACCGCGGATACGCACGCCATTTCCGATGAGCAGCTGGCTCAGCGCCTGTCGGAGCGCGCGGCAGCGGCTGAATTCCTGAGCGAGCGGCTTACTGACAAGCAGGTACCGGATGCGGCAGACGATGTTTTTGCCGCACAAGGCGACCTCGGGGAGACGCCGGTCGTGCAGGATGTGCAGGCGCTTGCCTCGCCTGACTTCTATGCAGACATGAACGAGTATCTGGCAGACGGCACAGTGGAGCTGACCATCGCAGCTGTCCTCTCGGAGCTGAACCGGGGGCATGAAGTGCAGCTTGTCTGGTTTGACCGCCGCTCCGAGAGCGGCATGTATGCGTTCCGTTTGCGTGGTACGGATGAATTCGAGCGCATTTACAGTCTGTTCGGCACGGCGCCGCTCTGCCGGGCGGATCAGTCTGTCCCGCTGCTCGCGTCCATGATCCAGGAAACCGGCAGTATGCGCCAGCTGTTCGTCCTGCCTGCTATGGATGAGGCGACGCTGACAGCCCTCTGCTGCCTGCCCGGCATTGCCGACATCGGCGACGCGGATGGGGTCGAGGCTATGCTATACGAACCAGCCGAACGCTTCCGCTACCCCGCCGCGCGCACGCGCTTCCTGGAAAACTGCCGCCAACAGCTCGGCGCGGCGGGCGTATCACTGGTTGTCTGCGGGACAGTGCCGGAGCAAAATGCAACCGATGCCGTCCGGCAATGCGGGAAAGGAGGCGATGCCGATGCCTGACATGAAAATCAAAAACAAAGAAAGCAAGCGTGACCGCCTTCGGAGGCACGGTTCGGATCGGGTGCAAGGGAAGGCTCCTCTGCTTTGCCCGCCGGAATCCGTAGCCCGGCGTCTGCCGTACCGGATTGCGGGGTACCTGTGCCGCGTGCTGGTCATCTGGGTTGCGACAGGCGGACTTGCCGTTTTCCTGTCCGGCGCCATGATGTATGACGTCCCAAATGGGTACCTGATGGGTGTCTCACTCGTATGCGTTGGGTTGATCTCACTGTTTTGCCTCGGTTGGAAGACCGCCATAATCGGCGGTGTCTGCACGGCGGGACTTACCGTATGGCAGTGCATTGCCCATGCCTCGCTCTTACCCGAGCTTCGCTATGCGCCGCTTGCCCTGTACAACGGCTGCCTGCGCAGGCTGGAAACTGCCGGCTATCTGACGTTTTCCAGCATGAGCGTCAGTTACAGCTCCGCTGCATCGGAGGAACAGCTGCTCAGGGCAGGTATGGCTGGCGTCATCCTGCTGTTCGCGCTGGTGTATACCCTGTGCCTTCTGCGCCGCGCCAATCTCCTGCCGCCCGCCATCATGAGCACGGCAGTGCTGACCATTCTCATGACCTTCAATGTGTACAGCAACCGCATCCAGTCCAATCTGGGTATCGTGCTTGTCATTGTCTCGTTTGCTGCCGTGCTGGTCATGGCGGCGTGCGACCGCGTCTATCGTCCGGTAGCAGGACACGGGCGCGGGGCAGCGGAAGAACTGCTCCCCCCGGAGCAGGATGGGCAACGTCCGACTTTACCTGAGTCGTACATCCGGAAGCGCCAACTCCGCGCGGAACGCCGCGCCCGGCGGCGCACGCGGCAAGTCCGGACGGTTGACGAGGAGCTGAATGATTATTTTGCCGGGAGCAAAGCCCGGAAGGCGGTACAGGACGCGGGCAAGACGGATGACGGGCAGAGCGTACGCGCACAGGTGCGTGCTGTCAGGACATATGACCGCATCACCGATCACGCAAGGGGAGCCGCAGGCGGCTTTACCGCCGTGGTAGCCCTTCTCATATGTCTGCTTGCCGTAGCACTTCCTGCAATCCTGATCCGCGGCAATTTCACGACGATCGAGCCGCTGGATGAAAAACTGTCCTTCGCCCGCGACTATGTGACCGCTGTTCTGCGAGGCGATGACAGCCGCCTTGACGAGCTTGCCTACCAGGCAGACAGGGCGCATTTTACGCCGCGTTCGACTGAACTGGAACAGCTTTCCTTTACCGGTCGGCAGATACTGCACGTGAAAGCGCGTTACAGTACGAACTACTACCTGCCGGGTTGGATCGGGACGGACTACCGTGACGGGGCATGGCAGGCAGTGGATAATGAAACGCGCGCCTCCTACCGACGGCTGTTCGGCACCGACACGAGCCCCGCCGAAACGCTCCGCTATAATTTTTACCACTATACCAAGCCTTCTTTGGTTGACAGCGAAACTTCGGCAGAGCAACTGCTGGAATCCTATGGCGGAAACCGCTCGTACGGCTTCCTGACCGTGCTCCTGCATATGCGGCGCATCAACAGCCCCGGCTCCGAGGCGCTCCTGCCTGCCGTGTATGCCCCCTCCTTCGGTCTTTCCGAGTACAACACTGCGGTGGCAAGCAAGCTCGGCATTGTCAACTACTTCGACGGCATCCGGACGGGACGCGATTTCAAGGAAAACGGCGTTTCCTACGCATCCGTTGCCTACGCGCCGATCATGTCGAGCAGTATGTGGGTATCCAATACCGCCGAACTGGCAGAGATGTGGGCGCTGGGGCGTGAGGCTGTCCTGATCCAAATGCATCTTCCCGAAACAGACGGGACCGACCTCTTGCCGAACAGCCTTCTGAATCTGACGGTCGCAGAGGAGAATGGGACCACGGTCTTCAATTTTACCTACAACGTCCGCAAGGGTGTGCCGGAAAGCAGCTTCCGCTTCTACCACCCTACCTCCAATGTCCGGTGGGCTGGTTCCTCGTATATCATTACCGAAAGAACCGGGACGCTGACGGTTACGGCATCCGCAGGCAAGGTGCTGGCAGTTGCGCTGGTGTCCAAAAATGACGATTCCGAACTGCCGAATCTGCTGGAGCAGTACAACCGGCTCATGACAGACAGCGAGCGTGCAGCGCTTGCGGAGGCATTGACGGCAGAGCGCGCATACAGCGACTTCGTGTACAGCACCTACACGGCTACCGGTGGCAGTGCATATATTGCCGACCTTGCCGCAACTGTCCGAAAAAACGCGCATCGATGGATGGTGGCGATTACAAACGATACCACTGATACCAGTGCCGCTGATAACAATTTGTGTGCCGAGTACCCGGATGTCTCCTTTGCCGGGTACCGCGACCTGTCCGCTTTGCAGGCATTCTCTCACCGGGACAGTCTGGTCCGCTGTGTGATTGACTACATCATCCGCGATCTCGGGTGCACCTACACCATCACGCCGGACCTGTCCGATGTCGATGCCTCGCTGGATGGCGTGGAAAACTTCCTGCGCAATACGAAACAGGGCTACTGCGTCCAGTTTGCTTCAGCCGCCGCCCTGATCCTGCGGGAATACGGGATTCCCGTTCGTTACGTGGAGGGGTACATTGCTACCAACCTGCAAAAGGCAGGAAAAGCCGACTTTGTCTACGGCGGCTATGTTCATGACTATGAAGCACACGCATGGATTGAGGTATACTTTGACGGCGTTGGCTGGATTCAGTACGAAACAACGCCGCAATACTACACGGGGCTGTACGGGTTTCTCGATGCCATATCCGACCCGTCCGTGCCGGTCGTTCCGTCACCTTCCGAATCCGACAGCAGCCGGGCGGACGAGAGTAACTCCGAACCCGTCACGACCGGGAACGAGAGTGCAACGGAACCGGACACCGGGGATATTTCAATATCCGCAACCGATACCGATATCGGAAATGACGGAGATCCTGCCTCTCGGCGTGCCGCAGGTATCGCTATGCTGATTCTGTTCGGTATCGCGCTTGCGATTGGTCTTTTGTCCGTCGTCATCCGGAGGGCTCGTGATGCCCAGTACCGCCGCCGGGATCTGGCAGAGCGTGTTCTGGCGCTGGAGCGTGATCCGGAGGAGCCGCGCGAGCTGGCGCGGGCGCTGTGCGACAACGTGACCGATTTGTTGACTTTGTTTGGACTGTCGCCCGGAATCGGCGAGTTTCCCGATGCCTATGCGGCGCGTCTGACAGCCGCCCTGACTCCGGGCACGAAGGATGCGGAGCCTGCAGAACGGATTCCGCCGATTCGACCGATCCTGGACGCGCTGGCAGCCGAAGAGTTCGGCAACGGTATGACAACAATCGAAATGAAACAGATGGCACAGCTATATCTCTTCCTGCACGCGCACCGTGCGCGCTTCCTGCGTCCCGGTACCCGCCTGTGGCTGCACTATGTCCGTCGCCGCATCTGAGATTTCACCGGGTCCAGTAAACCGTAGATGCAAACCGCAACCGCTACAAGTAATTTGGAAAAGAGGAATGTTTGACATGAAAAAGCTTATCTGCGTTCTGCTCTCCCTCCTGATGATCCTGCCGCTTGCTGCCTGCTCCAACTCGGACAATGATGTGAACTCCGCTGTTGCGTCCGCTGCCGGAGACGCCACGGCAAACGAATCGTCCTCCGGTGAACCGTTGCCGGCTGTCGGCAAGAAGGATTACCAGAAATCCGTCTTCCGCATGGTAGGCTTCAATAAGCCCGGTTCCTGGTACTATGCCAAAGAACTGGAGCAGAATACTCTCAACGATGCCGTGTACGAAATGAACCAGGTGGTCGAAAACCAGCTCAACGTCCAGCTGGAGTATGACTACATCTCGGATGTTTCCACGGGCGGTGAGATATTCGGAAAGGTGTCTCCCTATATCATGACCGGCGACGATGCCTATCAGCTATGCATACTGCACCCCTATTACAGCTATAACTCTTTCATAACACAGAATTATGCGTTTGATTTTTACGATCTGGAAAGCATGGATCTGTCCAGAAGTTACTGGAACAAGCGGGTGATCGATCAGCTCGCCATCAACGGACACGCCTACATCGCACTGGGCGCCCTGTGCAGCTACACGCTCAATATTCTTTACTGCAACAAGGGAATTCTCAAGGATGCGAAGCGGGATGTCCCCTATGACCTTGTGCGCAATCAGAAGTGGACGCTGGATCAGTTCTTTGCTATAACCAAGGATCTGTATGTGGATAAGAACGGAAACGCTACCCGCGACAACGGCGACTGCTACGGCTTCGCCGGTTTGTGGGACGCAAACGGTTCTGCCTTCATGCAGGCTTCGGATATTTATGTCGTGCAGCGTAACGAGGAAAATGTATTTGAAGTCGCGCTTGAAAAGAACGACCGGTTGGTGAACTTTTATGACCGCTTGCTCGCGTGGTCCCTGGATGAGAGCGTCTATCTGTGGAACTTCGGAGACCGGAACAACGAAAGCGTCATACTGGACTTTCTGAACGGGCGTTCTGCCTTCACACTGGCGGCACTCGGCACGGATTTCCTGGAGGCTACCTTTGATGTCGGCGTTCTCCCTCTGCCGAAGTACAGCGAGGCGCAGGAAAATTACCGCCACGTCAACTGGGGCAACAACATTGTGGTGCCCAGCTCCATCAGGAATACGGAAATGGTCGGCGACGTGCTGGAGCTGATGGCTTACTATACCAGCACTATCGTGCATAACGCTTACTACGATACCGTACTGCAATACAAGGTCTCCAATTCTCCGGACGACCGGGACATGGTCATGCTGATCTACAACACCGTTGTATACGACCCCGGCATTGCATTCTGTGACGGAAACAGCAGCCTCTGGAATCTCGTATATCTTCCCTGCTTCGGTATTCTGAACAAGACGAAGAACGTTGCCTCCACGCTGCGTGCCAACGTTAAAACCGCACAGAGGAAACTCAACGAACTGTTCAATATAAAAGACAAAACATAAGCAAGCCGACGCACCGCATATATGGAAGCGCCTGCTCGCAGAGCAAAGCACCCGAGGGCACATCGGCTCTCGGGTGCTTTTTTACCAAATCTGTATTCGTCCATTCTAACGTCGCTTGCGTCCGGTCTGACAGCACCCAGCCAGCGCATCAGGCGGCAGGCGCACAAGAATGGCGTCTTCACCGATACATTCAACGCGCTCCCACGGGATTCGCCAGACTGTATGCTTTCCGAATGGCAACCAGGCAGACACCCCCGTTTCGCAGGGAACGATCAGCGCGGTTATGACACAGCCGTCACATCCACAGCGCAATTCCAGGCTTTCCGGCGTACCGAGGCAGGTGCCACCGCACAGGTTGATGATTTCCATGGAGCACAGCTCGTCACTTGTCATGGTCTGCATAGGGTATCACCTCCCCTGTCCCAGTGTATGCGCAACGGGGAGAAAACTTGCAGAGTCACAGGGGCTGTATTCTGTCAAGATCTGCGACGCGTGCCGCCGAACAGGCGAACCGAGACGCGTGCCAACGCACGCAATGCAAGGAACAATCCGCCTCCGCAGAGCGGGAAAACCAGACTCCAGTACAGGCGCAATCCGGATCCCAGCGTTACCGCCAGCGCACCGACCCACAGAAGCAGGAAGGCAAGCAGGAAGCAGAACCCGCTTCGCGTGCGCCGTGCCAGCATAGGATCCGTTACGTACAACGCCAGCTGAATCGTCAAAAGAGACAGCCCGGCAAAGCCGTCCAGACCGGCGGTTCCGAAACTGACGGCAAGGAGCATTCCGACTCCGGCTGTCGTCCACAGACAGGCAACTGCGCCACCGGCTCCGATCAGATCGGGACACAGCGTGTGCAACAGCTGCCGCCAATCGGCAGGAAATACACGGCGCCGCATGAGTGACGGAGATGTGTCGTTTACGGACAGAGACAGCAGGGCAAGCGTGTCGGCGACCATGCCGGACAGTAACAGCCACGGAGCTCCCGGCAGTGCGGCACCCATACAGACAGGAACCGCCAGCATAAGCACCCGCAACAGTTGCGAAATTACAAAAAAGCGAACGGCTCCTGCCATTGCGTCCCGGTAGCGCGCCGCCGTCAGGAATGCCTGCCGGACGCCCAGAATGCCGCCGCCCTCGCGGCTGACACGCCGAACCGTCACATCGGAACGCCGACGGCAGAGATCGGAGGCACAGGCGGAATCGCGGTTTCCGTCGGCATCACAGGAAGCTCCCGGCTCCAGTCCGGTAACACCGATTCCGCCGGACTGCGCATTCATCGCGGAGCGGAAAAGTCCCGGGCATACCGTACAGGCAATGTCTGCCGATTCCAACAGCATCCTGTCCCGGCGCTCTCCCGCCAGAACGCAGATACGGCTTCCCTCCCCCCGTCTCGCGCGGATGTACTCCAGAATGTATGAGGCACTGCACCCCTCAAAAGCGGCTGTTCCGTTTCGCCGGAGAGTCACTGCCGGCGTCCGTGGCTCGCCCGACTGCGGGCGGTTGGAAGGGGCGCCGGATGTGATACCGCACTCGGACAGCACGCGGGCATTTTCTTCCGTGACATCATGCAGAAACGCTGTTACACGAATGCCGTCTGCCTCCAGCGCGCGGATGGCACCGTCGGTTTTACGGCAGGTATGCGGTCCATAGGCAAGCATACCTTCCAGGCACACGCCATCTGTTCCGGACGAGAGCAGGAAACAGGTTCGCAAGCCAGCCAGTCTTGCCTGCCGGAAGGTACGGCGCAACGTTTCCCGCTCTTCTTCCGTCATGGGACGGTTTTCCTTGCCGTCCGGGACAAGCGTACAGCATACTGTTTCATCAAAATCGCTGTACAGCCCAAGATCGGTCGTGTCGCCGTCCTTCCAGCGGATCCGCACGGTCGGCTGTCCCCCTGCGCGTTCGGCTTTGCACGGAAACCCGGCGCTGACGCGCAGTTGCACGTCTTCCGGCGACAGCTCCGCCCATTCGACCAGAGCGTCCAGCAGGGACAGGCGCTCGCGCAACAGCACCTCGCCTTCCGCAGAGACCGGCAGTTCCCCGCCCTCCGCGTCCTGCAGGACAGCCCGGAACAGGTAGGCGCAGGCGGCGAACCGCTCAGCCGCCTCGTCCGCGCCGGGACGTGTGCAGTCATACCGTGCCGTGCCGACCGTCAGAAATTCCGGGTGAGCCACACCGTCATGCAGCCCGGCTGTGCCGACCAGCACCAGTTCATCAATGCGGTTCAGCACATCCAGTGTTTCGGAAGCGCGGATATCCGCCGAGCAAGCCGTATCCCGATCCGTTGCAGCCATACTGCGCAACGAGGCGCCTATACAAGCCGCACGGATCAGGAGATGCCCGGTCAGGGATGTCACGCAAAGCGTCATTGCCGTCAGCACGATATCCAACAGGTCATACCGGCTCCCAAGTGTAAGATACCCAATAATTGTCAGCGGAATAACCAGCGCAAGCAACGTCAGATTACACAGATTCAGTATCTTTTCCGCGTGCCGGAAGGATGCCGGCAACTCGCCCCGTCCGACCGGTTTGACACCGCCTGTCAGCGCTCCTAGGTGCGTTTGTTGCCCCGTGGCAACCGCCACGGCGCGCGCACGGCCGCATTCCACAACACCGCCCGCGAATACCATATTGTCGGGCGAATGACTGTCGCGTCCGGCTGACAGCACAACCGTCTCCGGATCCTTTGTCAGTCGGACAGACCGGCGCTCGGCCGGATCGCCGGACAGTTCGCGCTCGACCACGCAGAAATCCGGGTCGGCGGACAGCAGGCGAGCGTCTGCCGGAACAACGTCGCCGGGGTACAGCAGGATTATATCCCCGCGTACTACGCAGTCAGCGGCAAGGCGGCGCACCCGACGGTTGCGCAGGACGCGGCACAGTGGTGCTTCCATGGTTCGCATTGCGGCATCCACACGTTGCGAGCGGATGTAGCAAAGCGTGCATACCGCCCCATAGGCAAGCGTCAATCCAAGGCAGGCAAGCCCCATAGCGACCCGCCCGAAGAACAAGGCGCTCAGGCAGACCGCCAGAAACAGCCACAGCACCGGCTCCCTGCACAGACGTTTGATACAACCGGACGGCGTCAGCGTGCCCGTGAGGAACAGCGGTCGGTGCCGCGCGGAAGACAGCGGATGCAGCCGCTTTTCTGCCTCACGGGGAGACAATCCCGTTTCGGGATCAGTTTTTAGATGGTGCAGAAGCGCTCCCGGCGGAATGGCAGCCGGGTTGATGCGCCGCCGCGCACGGCGGCGGACGTCTCCGGCATCGTTACCGGTTGCAGATCCGGTTTTCTTTTGCTGCGTTGACATAGCAAGCCCTTACATGGCATCAACTGCCAGCTTGCCGTCACGGACACACAGGCGAACCTGCGACAACGTGTGACTGTAGTCGGCAATGACGGCTTCGGCGAGGGGATCCTCCACGTTTCTCTGAATATACCGGCGCATATTCCGTGCGCCGTACCGTTCGGAATAGGATTCGTCCGCAATAAACCGTGCGACCGGATCGGTGTACGTGAAGGTCAGTCCCCGCTCTTTCAGCACATCCTTCAGCTCGTCCAGCATGATTCGGGCAATCGCAGAGAAATCCTCCCGGGTCAACGGGCGGAATGTGATGACCTCATCAACCCGGTTGATGAATTCCGGGCGCAGGAAGCCCTGCAATGCCTTCATGGTGGCATCATCCGCCGCCCGATCGGACGATTCGGAAAAGCCGATCTGTGCCGTCCTATGCTCGGAGCCGGCGTTGGTGGTCATTACGATGATGGCATTCTCAAAGTTGACGGTTTTGCCGTGCGCATCGGTCAGACGCCCGTCGTCCAGTATCTGGAGCAGAATATTCAGAACTTCAGGATGCGCTTTCTCGATCTCATCGAACAGCACGACTGAGTACGGCTTGCGGCGGATCTTTTCGGTCAGCTGTCCGGCGTCATCATAACCGACATAGCCGGGAGGCGATCCGATGAGACGACTGACCGATTCCTTTTCCATAAATTCCGACATATCCAGCCGGATCAGCGTTTCCGGAACATGGAACAGATCGTCCGCCAGACGCTTGACCAATTCGGTTTTTCCGACACCGGTCGGTCCGGCGAAGATGAAGGACACCGGCTTGTGCTTAGCGCTGACACCCGCGCGGTTGCGTTTGACTGCACGTGCCACGGCGGCAACGGCGCGATCCTGCCCGACGATATGCGTCTTCAGGCGTTGTTCCAACTTGTCCACCTGTTCAAATTCGCTTTCGGTGATGGAGGATGCCGGGATTCCCGTCCAGATCTCCACGACCTGCGCAAGGTCTGCGGCAGTCAGCGTAACGGATTCGCAATCCTTTTCCAGCTCGCACAAACGGGCTGTCATCTGCAGTTCCTTGGCTTTGATTCCTGCCAGCTCTTCGTATTTTTTCTGCTCGTCCTGCGCGTCTGCCGTCTTGCCGGTAACGCCCTCCAGCTCCTCGCGCTTCTCCCGGAGCTTAAGCAATTCGTCGCGGATTTCATAAGATTCGTTCAGCGATGCCGAGGACAGGGACAGGCTCGCTGCAGCCTCATCCAGCAAATCAATCGCTTTATCCGGCAGGTAGCGATCCGTGATATATCGTTCCGACATGGCGGCGGCACGGTACAGCACCTCGTCCGGGATGCGGATCCGGTGAAATTCTTCATAGTAGTGCTTGATACCGCGCAGCATTTCCACGGATTCCTCCACGGACGGCTCCTCTACCATGACCGGTTGCAGGCGCCGCTCCAGTGCGGTATCCTTTTCGATATACTTGCGATACTCAGTCAGTGTAGTCGCGCCGATCAACTGCACCTCGCCGCGCGAGAGTGCCGGTTTGAGAATATTGGCAGCATTGGAAGAGCCTTCTGCCTGTCCGGATCCGACGATATTATGAACCTCGTCAATCACTAAAATGACATTTCCTTCCGACTTCACCTCGTTCAGTAATCCCAGGATGCGCGTTTCAAACTGACCGCGGAACTGCGTCCCGGCTACCAGGGCGGTCAGATCGACCAGCCACACTTCCTTGCCGCGGAGCTTATACGGTACCTGTCCGGTGGCGATACGGATGGCAAGCGCCTCTGCGATGGCGGTTTTACCCACGCCCGGTTCACCGATCAGACAGGGATTGTTTTTCTGCCTCCGGCAGAGTATCTGTGTCACACGGGCAAGCTCCCGCTCCCGCCCGACGATACTGTCCAGCTTGCCTTCCCGCGCCGCATCGGTCAGGCAGGTGCAGTAGGTCGGCAGAAATTTGAGCTGTTTTTTCTCCTTGGCTCCGGATTTCTGATCCTCCGGCTGGCGGCGCCCCGCGCCACGCTCACCGGACGGTCTGTTTACCTGCCGCTGGTCGGATGCGGCAAGCTCCGCCAACCCCATATCTTCAAACAGACGCGGAATATCAATTGCCGGTGCGCCGCCGTCCTCCAGATCGTCCTGATCGGAAGGAACAAGTGCATCGGTTACGGAGTCCTCCATGTTTTCCAGCTGTTCGGGCGTGATTCCCATCCGCTTTGTGATGTCATCCAGTGCCTGATTGACGGGCAGTCCGGATTCGCGCGCGCACCGGAGGCAAAGTCCCTCGCTGGTGCGCTGTCCGTCCTCCATTTTTGTTATAAAAACCACAGCCATTCGCTTGTGGCATTTTGAGCACATAATCATACGTTCCGTTTTCCTTTCAGCCGCAGAGTACCCTCTCCGGCAGACAGTGTATGCAGAGATTTCACCAAAATCCCAATGATATATTATCATGTTTTCCTGTCATTGTCAAGGGCGGACAGGTGAATTTTTGCGGTCGGCAACGTCGGGATTCCGTCACAAAAAGCAAATGATTCGTAACAGGAAACAATACCGCGATGGGAGATAAGCGATTGAGGAAATTCCGGAATTGACTTTGGCATACCAGCAAGGAGAGCCGCCCTCACCGGGCGGCTCTCGATTATGGATAAACCAGGGAACCGCTTAGACGCGTTCCCCATTCTTTTTCTTCCCCCGGGCGCATCCGACCGCCGTGGCAGCCGTTGCGGCTACAGCCAGCAAGCCGGCACCGCCCAGCGCTGAGTTACAGCCCTTTCCGGAAGCCGATGCTGCGGCAGTTGTGTTGGCATCGGATGCAGGGGCAGTTGCCGTTACCGGAGCGGAAGTGCCTGTTGCATCTCCTGTGCCGGTTTCGGTATCGGGCTGTGCGCTCTCGGTATCCGTTTCGGTGGAAAGCTCCTCCTTGCCGGTCACATAGGTCGTTCCGACGGGAGCGACAACGACATCGTCATAGGCGCAGTTGACATTGTATGCCCGCAGGGAAATGACACCGGTGCGCAGTCCCGCAACAGAGAATTCCGTGACCGGCTTGCCGTCCATATACAGGATGCAGGTATTGTCCTGTACGCGAATGGCAACATCCACCCACTTGCCCGGCTCCAGATCGAAATTGTCCACCCTTTGCAGGATGCTCTCGGCACCGCCCTTGTATTCGCGGATCATCAGAAAATGACACAGGGGATTATAGTGTATATCGTACTGGTTTCCGGAGTCTGTGCGCCGGAGGGACACACCGATATTGGCATCAATCTCGGCACTTGCGCAGTCAAAGCGCATCCGGTAATGCAAATCGAATTCCTGATACTCTTTTTCGGTAGTCAGCATCATGATACCGGTTCTTCCGCCGCCAACCTCGGCGATCTGATTGCCGCTGTTGCCCGCTTCGTCGGTGACGGAAAAGCCCTTATTGATCAGCTGAAGTGTCTCGGCATCGTCAAAAGTCTCGGTGAAGTACTTCATGCGGACAAATTCCGGATTTGTTACCGACGCATTGTCGATATACACAGCCTGCTCCGCACTGCCTGTGTGCGTAACGCCGAGGTAAGCCGTTCTGCCGCTTGTCAGTGTGAAGGTCAGGCTGACCTTGGCAAAGCTGTCGCCTGTCTCCAGCGCTTTCTCGGCAAGGATCTCGCCGCTTACGGCATCCCGGACTGTCAGGGCGCCGCTGCCCGCAAGCAGCCGCACGTCTGCTGTGAAGGTATGCTCGCCCTTACTCATCCACAGCCCCTGGCACAGCGTTCCGTCCCCATATACAACGCCGAAATGGTTGTTCCCGTCGGTTTTGACATCGGCTCCGCCGGGTTTTCCCTCGACCGGCTGGAAGCTCCAGTTGGACAGCCCGGAGGTGAAGTTTTTATAACGGCGCACATTACGTTCAAAATCGCCGTACCGGAACTGCGATGCACTGCGAATGCCGCAGTCGGTAATGATATCGGTACCCTGAATGCACTCCAGGGTGCAGGCACCAAAGTAGCGGTTGTTGTGGATGCGAACCCCCTTGACGGGAGAAAAGTCGTCGGTCTCGGTATTGTCAAAGGGCTGTTTTCCAAAGTACGGGTTGTCAGGCCATGCGCCTACCGCAGAGGAGCCGCCGCCCAGGCAGGAATCATACACCTCCACATTCCTGATCTCCTGCATATCCAGCCTTGGGTTATCCGTCCCCCACGGGATAAAGGTGATGCCGTGCCCGCCGACCAGGTAGGAATGCCGCACGACCAGATTATCCACGCAGTTGTCGCCGTCCGGGTTAGCGTGCCACCAGGCGATACCGCGGGGGTCATTGTAGGTTGAGCAGATGGTCACGGCGTCGTCGTTGGAGTAGAAGAAGCACCGGTTGATGGTGATGTTCTTGGTGCCGACCGTGGCGGAAATGCCGTCGCCCGAGGCGCAGGTAACCTCCCACATGGACACACCGGACACATAGATATTCCGGCAGGTGCGCAGGTTGATATGATAATTATTGGTGCGTCGGAGGTGGACATCGCTGATCTCCACGTTTTCACAGCGGAAGAAGCCGAGGGGAATCAGATGGATTTTATACGGGCAGCCCGTCCAGAGCGAACCGGCAGACACACTGTCCAGATTTTCGCCGCCGGCATCCTGCATCCGGATTACGCCGCCGCCCGTTACGCGTACATTGCTTACCTGGTCGCCGTGTATGAGCGGCATATTGTGGCAGGAAGCGGCGTGCGTCCAGTTCACTCCGGGAATGCTGACGTCGTGCCCGTACACAACGTCATAGGCATAGTCCGCCGGACGGGGGGATTGCCAGATAACCGCTCCCGTTTCAATGCGAAACTCGACGTTGTCCTTAAGCCTGATGTTTGTTGCCACATAACGTCTTCCGTAGAAGGAATCGTCTCCCGGTACCACGACCACGCCGCCGCCCTTGGCGCTGACGTGGTCGATCGCCTGCTGGATAGCAGGCGTATCGTTGGTGAAGCCGTCACCGCGTGCGCCGAAATCCAGCACCGACACCGTGTAATCCGGCAGGGTAAAGGCATATGGATTCCCGCCGTCGTAACTGTCGCCGTTCCGGATCCAAAACCGCTCGCCAATACGCACCGGTTTACCATCCTCCCCCGCAACACCCAGCAGGAACAGCGAGGAAAGACGGGTCATGCCGGCATTCTCATACGGTACAGTCAGCGTAAAGGCGGTGCCGTCCGCCGCGCAGGAGGTCAGTTTATCCTGCTCACGCAGATCCAGCCGATAGTTTTCCGGTTTTGTTTCGTACAGCGTGACTTCTCTGCCGGCGTATGCGCTGTCCAGCGTGCCGCACACCGTGACGGTTTTGCCGTCGGTGGTACAGGAGGTCAGCTTGCCGACATTGCCGGTCAGGGAAGCCTCACGTTCAAAGGTCACTGCCTCGATCTCTATGCTGCCCGATGCGGCGCCGATGGGTTCCAGCCGGAACCCGTACAGGTAACCGGACAGGTTGCGGCAGGCGGACAGATTGAAGTAGTAGGTTGTGTCGCCGGAACGGGGCTGGACGTCCAGGACAACGGATTTGTCTGCGGTATACGCAGGGTCATCCGTCGTAGTGTAGGACAGGCGGATGCGCGAAGCATCGGTACCGTTGCTCATGCGGATGAGAACGGTGTTGCGCAGGGGCAGCAGTGCGCTGTACGCCGTCCCCTGTTTGACGGAGATGGGCGGCGAGGTCAGGGTGCTGTCGTTACCGGTCAGTGTGTAAATCAGCCGCCCGTTTTTCCACGTCACGCCGCCGTTCCGGGCGGAGAAATCCGCAACAGATTTCTCTGATGTGAATTCAAAATCATACTCCCGCTTTTCCACGATGGGGATGTATACGCTTTCCACCGAAATGTTGCGCAGGCTGACATCGGTGTTGTAGGACTGGATGTACAGCGTGCCACCCTCAAACTTGTCATTCCCCGTTTCGGACAGCTCGTGTACCGTCTCGCCGTCTATCTGCCAGAGCAGGTGATTTTCCGCAAACTCCAGGGAAACAGTATGCCATTGCTCCGCAGTCAGCTTGTAGCTCTTGCCGGGGCAGACGTGGCTGTCGGAGCCATCATTGCCCAGTCGCCGGATCCGAACCAGCTCGCCAACCGTGTTGTACTCAAAGAAGTACTGCGTTCCGTCGCTCAGCTTGAAAGCGGAACCGACATTGCCGTCCACCGTGCCGAAGGAGTTATCCACGCGGATGTCGAAGGACAGCTTGTTGCCGGTGGCTTTCCCCTTGAGATACAAAACGTTGATGGATTTACCCGGCTGGCTTTTCAGAATTGGCGTTCCGTTCTCGGTCGCTTCGGTCCAGTCATCCGTTTTCCATTGAGAAAAGGCGCTTTCTGCCGCAAAGGCGGAGGAGCCTGCACCCATAATCGCCAGGCTCAGCGTGGCGGCAATCACCGTTCGCACGATTCTCTGAATGCTCTTTTTCATTTTTCTTTCCAGTCTCCTTATTCATGGTGGTGGGGAATCCGATTATCGTTCGCCCCCGTTGATAAGCACGGAGGAACGGATGTAAACGTCCTGCATGGTCGCACCGGACAGGAACGCCTCTGCCAGATGCTCCACGGCGGCGCGTGCCTGGGAGTAAATGTCCTGCTTGACGTACCCGCACTGGGTTCCGTCCAAAAGGTAAAGGCGGTCGGAGGGGGAGCACTCATGCCCGAGGCAGAGCGGATATGTGCCCGGTGGCAGGCAGTTGCGCCGCCGCACTTTGGCGATTGCCGCCGAGGCTATATGCGTCACGCCGGTACTGACGTATATGCAGTCCATGCCGCCGCTCAGTATCTCCGGCTCAATACGCGCTGCCAAGAAGGCAGCCGCCAGCTTCCCGTTCACCGCTACGAAATCCGTGCGGACAGACAGCCCCGGGTTGATTTCGGTTGCAGCATGCGTAAATCCTGCAATGCGCCGTTTTGCCGCCGTCGTCCCCAAGCTGTCCTCTGAAAGCAATGCCAGAACGTTCCGCATTCCGGACAGCCGTGCGCCCAGTACGTGCGCCGCCAGAATGCCCTCGTCATAGTTATCCGCACCAACGTAGACCGTCAGGGGGCGCTCCCGCAAAGTCCGCAACCGATCGGAGTCTTCGGGCAGATCATTGAACAGCACCACCGGGACTCCGGACGGAATCGCGGTGAAAAAGCGAAGGAAAGCAGGGCAATCGGCAGGGTACAGGATATAGGCATTGCACCCCTCGCCTGAAAAAGGCTCCAGTGCCGCTTCGACCGCGCTGTCCGAGATAGGAAAATGTACGAACCGGAACACGGTCTCCACGCGGATGCCGCGCTCCTCCCGGAGAGTCTGCACAGTACGGCGGATGCCGCTGATCGCCTCACTCCAGAAGTAGGTCGGATGCTCCGGTATCAGCACGCCGACCGTAAATACGCCGGAGGCGGGCAGGGTCGGCAGGCGAACCTGAAGCTCCTGCGCCATACGCTCTACCCGTTCCCGGGTAGACTGAGAAAAACCGGAAGCCCCGCTCAGAATCTTATATACGCTGGATACGGTCAGCCCCGTCCGGGAGGCGATCTGCCGGATCAGCAATCTGTCCGTATACTTTATGGCAGGCATGGGTATCCTCCCTTTCCTTGCTGTTTTGGGTAGTATACCATGCCAAAAAGCGAAAGTCAATGTACAGAATGCACAAACGGAAACGTCTGAATATAGGAAAGATACAGAGCATTCCGACACTGTGATTCCGAAGCAAAGGAACCTCTGAAAATTCCCCGCACGGCGTATCGGCGGCTTTTCCGTCATTCGTCACACGTTGAATATTCAGAGGTTCCCTTGACAGCCCGCTAAGTACAGCGCGGGAACGCGCCGGCGGCTATGCCGTCTTCAACGCTTCCCTTCCCGCCGGCGGCGTTGCAGGATCCAGGCGGCAGGCAGTACGCACAGCAGGATGCCGCCACCAACGGCGCTGCTGCATCCGCCGGACTTTCCGGTCTCCACTCCTGTCTGTACGGCGGTATCCCCGGAGGTCGCGGAATCCTGCATCGGAACGGTTGACTCGGTCTGCGTCACTTGCTCGGTCGCAGTCTCGGTCACAGTCACAGCGTCGGTATCCGTCGCCGTTTCCTCACCCGTAGTAAATCCGGCATACTTCATTGCCTCCGCATAGGTTTTGAACAGGGCAAATTCAGCGATCCGCACCTTGGTTCCCGGCTCCGAGCCGCCGCTGCCGATGAAGAAGGTTCCGCCCTTCAGATCGGCGTACCAGCCGGAATCCTCCTCCATGTCAAACAGAAGATACTGCCATTTCCCATCGTTTTCAAAGCTGTCATCCGCCATCTTTCCGAAGTCCAGCACGTCCGAGCCGGCTGTGAAGTAGAAGAAATTGACGTTGCCGTTAACCAGCATCTCGTCTGCCTTGATTGCAAGGACGGCATACATATACTCATCGCAGGTCCCGGTTTCCGGATCCAGTCCCAACAGCTTCATATACTTGCTGTACGAGAAGGCGAAGCGGAACGGCTCCAGATCCTCTGCCACGGTCAGCTCCAGAACCTCTCCCTTCTCCTCGTCCGTCACATATCCGGCGTTGCAGAAAACCGTTGATGTGACAAGACTGCGGAAGTTCCGGTTGAACAGAACCCGGTTCGGCGATGCGCCCGTAATGTCCACCTGCTCCTCCGGACCGGAATCCGGGAAGACATAGCCGGCAGGCAGATCGCCGGTGCGGTAAAAGAAGAACTTGTCGAAAAACAGGGACTTCATATTCACGTTGTCAAAAGTGCTCCCCAGATACACAGTCAGGACATTGGTTCCCTTGCGCAGGTAAGCCGTAATGCCGGATACGTATTCCGCGTGGAGGTCGCCTTCGGACACGTCACGGTAGTCACGCTCCACATAGTAGCGGCGCTCTCCGTTGATGCTCAGCTCAGCCGAACGCGGCACGGAGGAACGGATTGCCATCAGCGCGACGCACAGCTCATAGGTTCCGTCACTGTCCACCTCAAACGGAAAGCTCATATAGGCGGTTTGGTAGTCGCCCTTCAAATAGTAGTAGTCAAACTTGCCGTCATCCGTCCGGTTGTGCAGGCAGCCATTGCCGTCCTCTGTATACAGGTTCTCCAACTCAAACATATCCTCATCAGGACTGAACAGGGGAGGAAGCTCGTTCGAGGTGTTTGCGGTAACATCGACAGGCTCCTTGTCTGCTGCACCGGCAGGAATGAATACGCCCGAAAAAAGTGCAAGTACGGTTGCCGCCGCAACCAACAGGGAGGAAAACGAAGCGTGCTTTTTCTTGGTTCTCATGGCTCATACTCCTTTTGCATTCAGTTTCACAGTGCCGGATAGCCGGACAGCCGTCGCTGCTTTCAGCTTTGGATCACTTTTACAGTTTTTGTGCCGGTTTCCTGCTTTACATATACATTCTACCAAATTCTGCGTGGATTGTCAAGACACACGCGCAAATTTTTAAGGAAACGCTGATTCAATTGAAAAACCACCGAAATTGAGAATCATTCCCGAATCTATTGACAATCCGAACGGAATGTGCTATACTGTGTGCCGATCGGAAACGGAAGGAGGGGCAACATGAGACCGTACAGAACCGAGGGCAGGCAACGCCTGCTGTCCTTTTTGCAGACTCATCCGGATCAGCAATTCACCGTTGAGGAGATCGGCAACAACCTGCACGACAGCACACGGGATGCCAACGCTCCGGTAGGGCAAAGCTCGCTTTACCGTCAGCTTGCCGCGCTGTGTGCGGACGGAACCGTCCGAAAATACCGTGCGGAAGGGCAAAAATGCTTCGTATATCAGTATATCGGCGAAACGGATTGCCGCCAGCACTTCCATCTCAAGTGCCTCTCCTGCGGAAAGCTGACGCATCTGCGGTGCGGCATGAGTCAGGAACTGCTGGCGCACATCCGGGAGGAACACGGCTTTCGCGTAGACAGCGGACGCTCCATCCTGTACGGGCTGTGCCGGGAGTGCGCCGCGCAGGGGCAGGACACGGAGGATATGCATGAACAGAGACCATAACCATAAGGGGCTATTCCGCTGGGCAGCAGCGGTCTGTCTGGTCGGCGCCATACTGATTACCTCCGTGCTGTACGGACTGAGCGGATGCGATGTGCCTGAACCGCCCGACCCCGCATCGGACGGCGTTCTGCGCGTGGTCGTGACCAGTTTCCCGGCAGAGGAATTCGCCCGTGCTGTACTGGGCGACCTATTGAATAAAAGCGGCGGTGAATCGGTCGTGCTGGAACGGCTGGGCAAGACGGGACAGGATCTGCACGCTTTTGAACCGAGTGCCGCCGACATCCGGAAGCTGTCCGGAGCGGACATTCTGATCTGTATCGGCAGCTTTGCCGAAACTTGGCTGGACGGAGCAATCCGCGCCTCCGGCAACCGCTCCCTGCGGGTTCTGTCCATGACGGACGTATGCGAACTGCACGAGGAGGAAGAACTGCCGGGGCTGGGGGAGCATGACCACCACCATGACCACGGACACGGCGAGGGTACGCAGGTAGAATACGACGAGCACGTCTGGACTTCCTTTGGCAACATGGCGCGCATCGTAACCGCTGTACGGGATACACTGACTGCGGCGCTACCGGAACAAGCCGCCACGCTGCAAGCCAATGCCGCATCCTATCTGCTCGAACTGGATGCCCTGCGCGCGGATTATCAGGCGACCGTAGCGTCTGCGGCAGACCCTGTGCTGGTCATTGCCGACCGCTACCCGTTTGCATACCTCATGCGCGAGTTGGGCGTGGTGTGTTACGCGGCATTCCCTGGTTGCTCCAGTGAGACGCAGGCGAGCTTTTCCACGCAGGTCATGCTGACCGAAACCGTGCGCGATCTGCACCTGCCTGCCGTCCTGTATGTTGACTTCGGCGTCGCCTCGGTGGCGGACGCCGTCAGTCGCGCAACCGGTGTGCCGGTACGCCGGCTCTGGTCCGGGCAGGTGGCATCCGATACCGGATTGTCTTACCTGGATATGCTGCGTGAAAACTTGGTTTCCCTGCGCGCGGCATTGGGCGTAACGGGTTGAAGGGTGCCCCTAAAGCAACGCCGCGCAACGTGCGGCGGATGCAAAGATTATCTACCGAATACAGAAACAGGAACACATCGCATGAAACAAATGACTGTTGGGACATTACCCGCCCGGATGCTGATCCGGGCAACTGACGTCGCGCTGGGCTATGAGGGACACACCATACTGGAAGGCATCCATTTCACGGTGTCCGAGGGAGAGTATCTCTGCATTGTCGGCGAGAACGGATCGGGAAAAAGCACACTCATGAAAGCAATACTGGGACTGCATCCGCTGGCGGGCGGCAGTCTGGAAATTGCAGGATCGGTACACGCAGCCGGTATCGGGTACCTCCCGCAGCAGACGCCTGCCCAGCGGGATTTCCCCGCCTCGGTGCGGGAAGTCGTGCTGTCTGGCTGTCTGCGGCGGCTGGGATTCCGCCCCTTTTTCGGGCGGCGGGAGAAGCGGCTGGCGGCGGACGCCATGGCTCGGCTCGGCATCACGCCGCTGGCGGATCGCTGTTACCGCGACCTGTCCGGCGGACAGCAGCAGCGCGTCCTGCTGGCGCGGGCATTCTGCGCAGCGGGCAAACTGCTGTTGCTGGACGAGCCTATTGCAGGTCTTGACCCGATGGCAATGGAGGATATGTACCGTATCATAGCCGAAATGAACCGCCCCGTCTCCGAGCGTCCCCTGCCGGGACACCCGCACCTGTCCGGCGGCGTTGCGGTGGTCATGGTGTCCCACGATGTTGCCGCGGCGGTGCGGTATGCCGACCACATCCTGCATCTTGGCAATCACGGGGCATGGTTCGGCACGACCGCCGCGTATCTGGAAACCCCGGAGGGCAGGCGGTTCGCCGCCAAGGGGAAGGAGGGTGAAACGGTATGATGCATCCGGCATTCTTTTTCGCATCGGGAACACGGGTTCTCTCGGTTTTCTCCACTCTGCGGGACTATTTTGCCTATGACTTTGTGCGCAACGCCCTGATAGCCGGGGTACTGATTTCGCTGTGCGCCGGACTTTTGGGCGTCGTACTGGTGCTGAAGCGCTACTCCATGATCGGGGACGGGCTGTCGCACGTTGCATTCGGCGCGATGGCTGTCGCAGCTGTGCTCGGCTGGGCACCCATGGCGGCGGCTCTGCCGGTCACGGTCGGTGCCGCCATCCTGCTCCTGCTTGCCAGTGACCGGGGGCATATCAAGGGAGATGCGGCAATCGCCATGCTGTCGGCAGGGGCGCTATCGGTCGGCTACCTGCTTCTGAATCTGTTTCCCTCTGCCAACACGGGAAAATTCAGCGAGGAAACACTGTTCGGTTCGACCTCTCTGCTGACTCTTTCGTCATCCGACGTATGCATTTGCCTATCGTTAGCCGTGTTCGTTGTGGTATTTTTCGCGTTTTTCTACCACCGCATTTTCGCTGTTACCTTTGACGAGCGCTTTGCACAGGCAGGCGGTATACACGTATCGGTTTACCGGACGCTGATCGCCGCAGTAAGCGGTGTCGTCATTGTGCTTGCCATGAAGCTGGTCGGCGCACTGCTTATCTCGGCTCTGATCATCTTCCCTGCCCTTTCTGCCATGCGGCTGTTCCGCAATTTCCGCGCCGTGACGATCTGCTCCGCGGTGCTGTCCGTTGCCGGATCCATGTTAGGGCTTCTGCTCTCCATCCTGTTCTCTACACCTATCGGTGCAACCGTTGTCGTAATCCATGTCATTCTGTTCGGCATCTTCTCGGCTGTCAACGCCATCCGGGGGAAATGATCTGCAAACCGGCAGGCTTCTTGCCTGTCGGTTCCAGAACCACAACCGTGTGCGGGGCTGATCCTCCGCGCACGGTTTTCTGTTCCGGTCCTGCGCCGCCGGACAAAGCGGCATATATCCGACGAAATTATTATAATTTTATAAATAAAGTCGGTTTGCCCTTGCCACAAGGTCGGTTTTATGGTATAATGGTGGGTATAGAAACTGAGCAAGGGAGCAGCCGCCCCGAATCGGGGCGGCAGAGATATATGCAACTGATTCTGGCATCCAATTCGCCCCGCCGGAGAGACATCCTGGCAGATTTGGGTATTCCCTTTACGGTTCGCACGGCTGACGCGGACGAAACCTGCTCGCTGGAAAATCCGGCAGAACGCGTCGCCGCCATAGCGGTGCGGAAGTGCCGCGCCGTCTGCAACGCCATGACGAACGATGGCACCCTGACTGACGACACGCTGGTGGTCGCCGCCGATACGCTTGTCTACTGCGAAGGCGCCTTTCTCGGCAAGCCGCACGACAGCGTGGATGCCGCTGCCATGCTGCGTCTTTTGTCCGGGCGCACACACAGCGTCTGGAGCGGTATTGCCGCTGTCTGGAACGGACACACCGTGACTGCCGCCGAAAAAACTGCCGTAACCTTTTCCGTAATGGCGGAGCGTGACATTGCCGCCTACCTTGCGTCCGGGGAGCCCTTCGGGAAAGCGGGTGCCTATGCCATCCAGGGAGGTGCCGCCCGATACATCACCGGAATCCGGGGCGATTATTTCAACGTGGTCGGGTTGCCCGTCCACCGCCTGGTGCGGACGCTGAAGCAATCCTTCGGTATTCTTCTGTAATCATCCTGCCTGCTCAAAATCAACCGGAAAGGAGGCTCTCTGTCTATGGCACGCCAGTTTGTCGGGTTGGATCTCGGAACGGCACATACCCGCATCTGGACGCCGGAGGGCGGCGTGATCCTGCGATCCCCATCTGCCGCTGCCATTGACAGCGAGTCACACAGGATCGTGGCACTCGGAGCCGATGCGCGGCGTATGCTGGGTAAAACCCCCGCCGGCATCCTCGCTTTCCGCCCTATCAAGGACGGCGTCGTTTCGGATTTTGAAGTCACCTCCCTGATGCTGGAGGCATTCTTCACGGAAAAGCAGATTCGCTCCACCTTCCGCCGCCCATCCGTTGTGATGGCGACCCCTTATCGCATCACCGAGGTCGAACAGCTTGCCGCCGAGAACGCCGTTCTGGAGGCGGGTGCGCGCGCAGTCGGGCAGATTCCCGCCATCTACGCCGCCGCCGCAGGGGCGGGGCTACGGGTTCTGTCGCCGCGCGGCTGTATGATCGTCAACATCGGTGCCGGCACGACAGAGGCTGCCGTCATCAGTGCTGGCGGAATAATCAGCGCAAAATCCGTCAAGATGGCAGGGGAGCGCTTTGACACAACGCTTATCAACTACCTGCGCTCCAACGGCGAACTGCTGGTGGGCGACGCGACCGCCGAGGAACTGAAAATCCGCGTCGGGGCGGCATTGTCCGGTATCCGACGGGAAAGCGCCCGTGCATACGGACGCCATGCCCGCACCGGCATGGGCGCCAGCCTGACAGTCACGTCCGATGACGTTTTCCGCGCTGTCCACCCTGCCGTGGATGCCATAGCCCGCATTATTCTTGCCACACTGGAGAATGTCCCGCCGGAAATATCCGCCGATGTCCACAGCTACGGCTTCATGCTCTGCGGCGGCTCGGCGTGCCTTCCCGGCATCGACGGGGCACTCGCGCAAGCTACCGGATTGCGCGTGACGATGGCACGCGAACCGATGGACTGTGTGATCCGCGGTTTAGGCAAAATTATTCGCGACAACCGACTCTGGGGCGAGGGACTGAATCTGCGCACGCGCTCACTGTTCTGATCGGTCACCCTATACTGTCTGAAACAACATCGAAAGGAAGTATATCCATGAACACATCTGCATTTCCGAACGGCAATCGCCCCGATGGTTCCGGGACGGACAGCCAAAACGCCTTCTCTTCCGCCGCACCCTGCCCGCAAGTAGCAAGCCCGGCACAGCAAATCCCCGCGCCGGTTCTGCTCTCTGACCTGCACGCGCACAGAGCGAGCTTTTCACGCATCGGCACGTCCATGCTGATGCTGTTACTGGGATACCAACTGTTTGCCTTCCTCGTATCCTTTGTGGTCGGCAGATTCGCGCCAGACATAGCGAAAACATGGTGGTATTCGTGGGTTTTGACCGACGTGTCACTGTACGGGATAGGTCTGCCCCTCATGTGGCTGATTCTGCGCCAAGTGCCTGCCGCCCCCTTCAACCCGACCTACCGCGCACGGGGTATTGTGGCGGAAAAGCCCCGGTTCGGGTTCGGCTGGTGGATTCTCATCGCCGTGATCGGCATGGGTGCCATGGAGATCGGCGCCCTTGTCGGGCAGGGCTTCATGAAGCTGCTCTCCTATCTCGTCGGGTACGATTATGCCAACGGACTGGAGACCATCGTGAGCGGCTCGCCGCTGTGGGCTACCTTTCTCGGAACGGTCGTGCTGGCGCCGCTGGGGGAAGAGTTCATTTTCCGAAAGCTCCTGATCGACCGCACCCGCCGCTGGGGAGACGCGGTGTCTGTCCTGCTCTCCGGCATCCTGTTCGGACTGTTCCACGGCAACCTGTTTCAGCTTTTCTATACGACCATGTTCGGCTTCCTGCTGGCGTATATCTACACGCGCACGGGACGATTGGGCTGGTGTGTCGGTCTGCACGCCCTGACTAATTTCTGGGGCGGCATCGTGCCGACCCTCCTGCGGAACTGGATTGGGACGGACATCATCGCCGATCCCGAGAAGCTCTCTACCCATCTTATGAAAAATCCCCTGCAATACTTCGTGTACACGCTGTACGGCATGATTATATATGCCCTCATGATCGCCGCGGTGGTTCTGCTTATCTGCCTGCGCAGAAAGATACGGCTCGGAGACGGGACGTGTGTCCTGCCCGCCGGACGGCGTTTCCGGACCGTCGTTCTCAATGGCGGCATGACCGTTGCGCTGTTGGCGTTCCTGCTGGTTCTGCTGTCTGCGCTGATTCTCCCGCCGCTGGCGGCACGCTGATCGCACGATTCCCTGCAATTTTCCCGGAAGGAGGATTCCCCATGCGCTTCCCTACCCGCAATCGCCGCGTCGTGCGCCTGTATGCTCTGGGCGTTGTATTCGGGCTGTTCTGCCTTGTCTATATCATTCGGCTGGCGGCGCTGGAACTGAACGGGAACAATATACGGGGGCATCGTCAGGACGGAACAACCACGCGCACCGAGCTTGTACAGGCGGTGCGCGGCGAGATATATGACCGCAACGGCAAGGCGCTGGTGACCAACCGTTATCGGCTGGATCTCACCTTTGATTACAGCGTTCTGCCGTCGGCACAACCGGCGCGCAGTCAGGCGATCCTCCGGGCACTGGAAATTCTGGACGCCTGCGGTGAACGCAACAGGCTGTGCGACACGCAATACCCGCTGGAAGGTGCGTATCCGAATCTTGTTTATTCCGCCGCTGCGGAAACCACCGGAACGTCCCTGAACAAAACGCTCCTGGAGGTGCTGGAGACGATCGGTCTGCGGGCGCTGGCAATTCAGCGCATCCGCACCGACCGCGGCGTAACGCGCACCCGCGCAGGCGAGCTCTTTGATGAGGAGCCGTTGCGGTATGTCACGGCGGACGATCTGACGGCGCGACTGGTCAAGTCCTTCAAACTGAACGCGACCGATGAGAACGGTGCGCAAATTTTTACGGACGCGGAGATCGACCGTCTCCTGCGCATTCTGTACGGAATGGAGGCAGCCGGGTTCTCGCGTGCGAACGACTATGTGCTGGCGTCTGACGTATCCATGGACACGGTCACGGCAGAGCGGGAGGCAGGTGTGCCCGGCATCGGATACACGCAGACTGCCACGCGTGTGTATGCCTACCCCGGCTATGCTTCGCATATCCTGGGGCAGACCGGACCCATCTACGCAGAGGACTGGGAAAAGTACAAGGAACTCGGTTACAGCATGAATGCGACGGTCGGGATTTCCGGCTGTGAGGCGGCATTTGAAAGCTACCTGCACGGGCAGGACGGCGTGCGCGTCGTGGTGGAGGATCGGGACGGGAATATCGTCAGCGAACACATGAAAAAAGAGGCGGTAGCCGGACAGGATATCTACCTGACTATCGACATCGACCTACAGATAGCGGCGGAGGATGGGCTGGCGGAAAATGTTGCCTACATCCGGAATACGTACGGGCGGGAGAACTGTCGTTCCGGCGCGGCAATCGCCATGGATCCGGACACCGGAGAGATACTGGCACTGGCATCCTATCCGACCTACGATCTGTCCACCTTCAACCGCGACTACGGACAGCTCAGCAACGATGAAGCACTGCCGCTGTACAACCGGGCGCTGTACGGTCTGTATGCACCCGGCTCCACCTTCAAGCCGGGAGTGGCGGCGGCGGCGCTGTCCGAGGGGATTATTGACGGCACAACGTTGTTGCAATGTGCCGGTAAGTATACCTATTTCAAGAGTTATCAGCCCACCTGCTGGGTGTACAACAGCACGGTCAGCCCGATTCATGAGCATGGCTACCTGAACGTCCGGGAGGCAATCTGCGTCTCCTGCAACTGCTTTTTCTATGAGACGGGACGGCTTTTGGGTATTGAACAGATGAACCGTTACGGCACGCTGTTCGGGCTCGGAGAGGCGACGGGCATCGAGCTTGGCGAGGCAACCGGCATTCTGGCAGGTCCGGATTACCGAACCGAAACGCACGGTGTTACATGGCAGGCAACCGACACCATCGCTGCCGCCATCGGGCAGTCCGATAACGCATTTACCCCGCTCCAGCTGGGCGTCTACCTGTCCACGCTTATAAACGGCGGGAATCGGTATGCCGCGCATCTGCTCCTGCGGGTGCGGGATTTCACGACGCGTACCGACACCTACACCGCAGAGCCGAAGCTGCTGTCCTCTTTCCCACTGGACGCGTCCGTGCGGGACGAGGTTATGGCGGGTATGCGCGCCGCCGTAACCGAATCTGCCGGAGTCAGCCGCTATATGGCTGGGCTCCCCTTCGCGGTGGCAGGTAAGACCGGTACCGCGCAGACCGGCGCACGAACCGATAACGGCCTGTTCGTCTGCTGTGCGCCGGCGTCCGACCCGGGCATCGCGGTCGCAACCGTAATTGAAAAGGCGGGGGGCGGCTCCTACGCCGCGCTCAGCGCCGCACGCATTCTGGAAGCCTATGCAAACAAAAGGGGGTGAAGTTGATGCCGGAAAACGACGCATTGCAGGGCAAGCGTTTTGCCAAGAATGATGAGGGATTTTTCTGTGCACACTGCGGAAAATGGGTGCCTCCGCTGGGGTATTCCTCGCGCAATCACTGCCCCTTCTGCCTCTGGTCGTTGCACGTGGACATCAACCCCGGCGACCGGGCAAATCCCTGCGGCGGGGCGCTGGAGCCGATCTCCTGTGAGCCGGACGCGCGCCGGGGGTATATCATCGTGCACCGTTGCCGTTCCTGCGGGGAAATATGCCGCTGTCGCGCTGCACTCAAGGCGAAGGAGCAACCGGATGATTTGGATCTGCTCATCAAACTGACCGCCGCAGGGCGAACACCGCGCGGAAAGCGGTAAACATAGTACAATATATTGGAAATACGGCAAAGGAAACAGTATATGCAGGAACTGATACACATCCGCGGAAAACTGCTGGGAGTCGATTTCGGCGACAAGCGCACAGGGCTTGCCGTCTCCGATGAGGGACAGCGCATGGCGTCCGGCATCTGTCAGATACAGGTTGGCGGAATGCAGAAGACAGCCGCGGAGACCGCGCGCATCGCCCGGGAACGCAGTGCGGTCGGCATTGTGGTGGGGCTACCGGTCAACATGGACGGCTCGCACGGACCGCGCTCGGCTCATGCGGAAAAATTCGCCCGTCTGCTGGCAGAGGCTTCCGGATTACCGGTCGCACTGCTGGACGAGCGCATGACCACTATGGCGGCATCCCGCTACCTCAACGAGACCGATACAAGGGGCAAACGGCGCAAGAACGTGATTGATACACTGTCCGCCGAGATTATCCTGCAGAACGCACTGGACAAGCTGCGGCATCTGCGGGAGCAGGCGGCAGATACGACCGGAATAAAGGAGGATGAGTAAGCATGGGCTTCGGGTTCGGCAAAAAGATGAGCTACGAGGAGTACGACCGGCTTGAGGAAAAGCATGGTGCGCTGTGGTGGATCGGGCGCATCATTACGCTTATACTGGTCTGCGGAACGGTGGGCATTCTTTTCTGGCGCATCTTCACTTCGGGAGATCCCAAGGATTTGAAGGGATTGCAGCCCAATCAGCCGCTTGCGGACGCATACAACGCCGCGCGTGCGGAGGATAAGGAGCTGACCGTCTACTACAATGAGCAACTGCCCAACATCACCTATGAAAAAGGACGGCGCGGCTACTTTTCCGCACAGCGCGTCCGCTTCATTGAGGAGGCGAACCAGGTGCAGGTGCTGTTCCGGTACAACAACTCGACCATCCGTCATCTTCGGGAGGACTACGCCCTGGACGAGATGCCGAACCGGAGCGATGATCTCTACGACATCACGCTGTATGTAGCCTACGACCTGACGCCGGATGATCCAACGGACAACGCCGGCAATGATCCCGCCGCCGTGAAGTTCGTCCGCTACCAGCCCACCTCCGTTGTCGCCGAAACCAAGGGGCTGTACAACTACCGCTATCTTGTGTTTGACGGGCTGGACATGACTGTCACCGATAACCCGGTGCTTGCCGTGTATATGGACATCTACTACAAGGGAGATGTCCGCTACCTGGAGGAGGACGGCGGCAAGGATCCGTACAGTGCCCTCATCATCTACGATTACGCCGCCGAGAAAACCCCGTATGAGCTGACCAAAAAAGACCGGGAGGCGCTGTCCGCGTGGAAAAGCGCGAAAGCGGAATGATTCCGGCAGCTTCCCCGCTATACCGTTGTCCGGAGCCGGCGCCCACGCCCGACTCCGGACTTTTCGCGCGCCATGGAAAAGTATTTCCTGCTCCGCCGGATCGCCGCGCGAGGAATTTTCGGTGCGCACTTGACTTTTCCCCGGCTTTGTGCTATGATATGGCTTGCTTTTCGCAAGCATATCCGCGCCGCGCCATAGGCGGCGATCGAAAGGAACACTTCTCTGACCATGGAAAACAAAACTAAATTCCACACCATGCTGGAATGGCTTGAAATGACGTTCGGATCTCTTCTCATTGCTGTCGGCGTTTACTTCTTCAAGGTACCGAACGGCTTTTCGCTCGGCGGCGTCAGCGGTATCTCCACACTGCTCGGCAAAGTGATCACCTGGTCATGGGTAACGCCCGGTATGCTTATGTTCGGGCTGAACGTGATCCTGCTTATCATCGGCTTCATCGTCATCGGCAAAGACACCGGTATCCGTACCGCCTATTGCAGTCTCGCCTACTCCGGCATGACATGGATTCTGGAGCGCACCGTCAAGCTGGAGCAGCCCATGACAGACCAGCCGTTCCTGGAGCTTGTATACGCCATCCTGCTGACCGGCATCGGCTCAGCTATCATGTTCCACTGCCGCGCCTCCTCGGGCGGCACCGATATCGTTGCGCTCATACTTAAAAAGTACACCTCGCTGGACGTGGGCAAGGCACTGCTTTGCTCGGACAGCCTGATTTCAGCCGGCGCGTTCCTCGTATTCGGACTCAAAGCGGGTCTTTTCTCCATGCTCGGTCTGTTTGCTAAGGCATTCCTGATCGACGGCGTGATTGAAAATCTGAACGTATGCAAGTCCTTCATGATTATCACTGCCCATCCCGAAGCTGTCGTGGCATACATTCTCAACGTCATGCACCACTCGGCGACTACGCTGGATGCCTGCGGCGAGTATACGCATCAAGAACTGAAGGCTGTCATCACGGTCTGCCGGCGTGCGGAAGCAGTCCGCCTGCGCCGGTTCCTCAAGGAAACCGACCCCACCGCGTTTGTCATTGTAGAATCCACCAGTGAGATCATCGGACGCGGTTTCCGACAGCCTTAACGACCGAAGGAGATGAAAGATACACCGTGAATATCATCATTGTCGGCTGTGGCAAGGTCGGTCAGACACTCGCCGCCCAGCTCAACGAGGAAGGCAACAATATTACGGTTGTGGACACCGATGCCGCGCGCGTCAATCGGCTGGCAACCCAGCTGGATGTCATGGGCGTCACGGGCAACGGTGCAACGCACGCCGTCCAATCTGAGGCGGGCGTCGAGAACGCTGACCTGCTCATAGCCGTTACCGGGTCGGATGAACTGAATATGCTCTGCTGCCTCATCGCGCACAAGGAAAGCCGGTGCAAGACCATCGCCCGCATCAAAAAGCCGGAATACGGGGACGACATCCGGTTCCTGCAGGAAGAGCTGGGACTTGCCATGGTGGTCAACCCGGAGCAGGCGGCAGCAGCAGAGATCGCGCGCATCCTGCGCTTCCCTTCCGCGATTAAAATTGACACCTTTGCCAAGGGACGGGTCGAGCTGCTCAAGTTTCGTCTGCCGGAGGGCAGTCCGCTGATCGGGAAATCCGTGCGGGACATTGTTGCCAAGTTGGGCTGTGATGTGCTGATCTGCACGGTGGAGCGCGGGGAGCAGGCATATATTGCCAACGGAGACCTTGTTTTCGCCGACCGGGATGTTATCTCCCTGATCGCCTCGCCGCGCAACGCCTCGGAGTTTTTCCGCCGGATTGGCTATAAAATCCGCTCGGTAAAGGACGTTATGATTGCCGGAGGCGGTGAGATCGCCCACTACCTGACCGAAATGCTGAGACGCGCGGGTATTGCCGTCAAGATTATTGAGAAGAATCCGCAGGTCTGCGAGGAACTGAGCGCCAGGTGGCAGGACGTGGCGGTGGTCTGCGGCGATGCATCGGTTCAGGATCTGCTGCTGGAGGAAAATATCGCCGGTGCGGGCGCCTTTGTCGCACTGACCAGCATTGATGAAGAGAATATCCTGCTGTCCCTGTTCGCCAAGCGCGTGGGACACGGGAAGGTCATAACCAAGATCAACCGGATAGACTTTGCCAGCGTCATTGCGCACCTGGATCTGGACTCAACCATATACCCCAAGCATATCACCGCCGACCAGATCGAACGCTATGCCCGTGCCGCCGCCAACACGCTGGGCAGCAATATGGAAACGTTGTATCACGTCATCCCCGGGAAGGTCGAGGCGGCTGAGTTTGTCGTGTCCGACCGCTCGGCGGTCACGGAAGTCCCACTGTCCGAGCTGAAGTGCAAGAAGGGCATTCTGGTTGCAGCCATCATGCGGAACGGCTCCGTCATCATCCCCCGCGGCAAGGACACCGTACAGGTGGGCGATGCGGTGATCATCGTGTCGGGGGATCTGTCTCTGCACAGTCTGACCGACATACTGGAATAAGGGGCGCACTATGAATTTTCGCATGATCCGGCATATCATCGGCTGGCTTTTGCTGTTTGAATGCGTTTTTCTGGCGGTTCCTGCGCTGACGGCGGTCGTGTACCGTGAGCGCGTTGTTGTGTACTATCTCGGCGCCATGGCGCTGTGCGGACTTCTGGGCTGGCTGTGCATACGGCGCAAGCCGCCCGTTACAGCACTGTACGCCCGCGAAGGCTTTGTCATCGTGGCAATGAGTTGGATTCTGCTCTCCCTGATGGGTGCACTCCCGCTTTGGCTGTCCCGGGAAATCCCATCCTTCGTGGACGCCCTGTTTGAGACCGTGTCCGGCTTTACCACCACGGGAGCCTCCATCCTTCCGGAAGTGGAACGGCTGTCTCACGCCGCGCTGATCTGGCGTAGTTTTACGCACTGGGTGGGCGGTATGGGCGTACTGGTTTTCATCATGGCGTTCGTTCCGCTCTCCGGCGGGCGGAATATGCACATCATGAAGGCGGAAAGCCCCGGTCCCTCGGTGAGCAAGCTGGTGCCGCGCGTGCGCACCACTGCCATGATTCTGTACGCGCTCTACATGGCGCTGACAGTTATTGAGTTTATCTTCCTGCTCTGCGGTCGGATGAGTGTGTTCGATGCCCTGAGCACTGCCTTCAGCACCGCCGGAACCGGCGGTTTCGGCGTCCGGAACGACGGTATGGCAGGCTATTCCAACTACCTGCAAACCGTTGTGACGGTGTTCATGCTGCTTTTTTCCATCAATTTCGGCTGTTACTACCTGCTGCTTCTGCGCCGCGTCCGGGAAGCCTTCAATGCGGAGGTGCGGGTGTTCCTGCTCATCGTTGCGGCAGCTGTCGCTGTCATCACGGTCGATCTCCGACTGAATGGCGTGATCAATTCCGTTACCGGTGAGTCCTTCACGTTGTACGGTGCCATCCATCATGCGGCATTCACGGTATCCTCCCTGATCTCCACGACCGGCTACGCAACGGCAGATTTCGACCTGTGGCCGGCGCTCTCCAAAACCGTTCTGGTCGGCGTGATGTTCCTCGGTGCCTGTGCCGGCAGCACCGGCGGCGGCATCAAGGTCTCACGCATCCTCATCCTGTGCAAGAGCATCCGGCGGGAGATAGAGGGGCTTGTACATCCGCACCGTGTCCGCAGGATCACGATGGACAGGCGCGTGGTGGATACGGACGTTATCCGTTCGACCAACGTATACTTCGTTGCCTATGTGTTGCTGTTTGCCGTATCGGTGCTGCTGATCTCTTTTGATGACTTTGACCTCGTGACCAATTTCACCGCCGTCACCGCCTCCCTCAACAACGTCGGACCCGGACTTTCCCTTGTCGGACCGACACGCAATTTCGCGTTGTTTTCAACCGCTTCCAAAGTAGTACTGATATTCGATATGCTTGCCGGGCGTCTGGAGCTGTTCCCGATGCTGGCACTGCTGGTGCCCTCTACGTGGAAGGACTGAAGACGGACGCAGTCTGAATCGGGTATAGAGAGAAGGCGGGGGCTGTAAAAAGCTCAAGATGAGTTTTTTACAGCCCCCGCCTTGCGTTGTATATTTCAAAAGACCGACGGCAGCATGGGGGAAATCAAAAGTCCTATGCAGAAGGACGCCGCATTGGCTACCAGTGCGTACAGAATGTAGTACCGGTTGCGCCGGGGCTTGTCGGTCAAACGCCGCAGCAGGCAGCAGTACAGCACCGCTTCCAAAGCGAAAACAGCCAGCTCCAGCAGGAAATACACCAAGCAGTAAAGCAAGTCGCTGGGACGCACGTTGAAAAGGTTCATGGAAAGGTTCAGCAACACCTGCGTCACCGCATTGACAGCGAGCAAAAAGAGCAACGGCTTTTTTCCGCGTATGCCGAACAGCAGGGCGACCGCTATCTCCACCGCGACCGTAAGCAGGAATCGGACAGACAATAACAGTATCTCCTTCCCCAATGGGTACGACCGCCGCACAGCCGGGAGGCTGTCGCTTCCGTCCGGAACCGCCATGCTCATCCGCTCCCCCGCCATATCAATCGTGAAATAGCTGTCAAAGGCATACCGTTCGCACTTGCCGCTGACCGCGAACCTGCCGCTTTCCGGATAGTAGAGCAGCACCTTGAAAGTCTGCGGGGGAAAGTAGCTCCACACGAGTTCCCCGTCGGTGCCGACCTTCCACATCTGCCTAAGGAAGTAGAATCCGTCTGCGTCTTGGTACCCCGCAAAAGCGCGCCATATCTCCATGTCGTCATCCCGAACGCCGTAGATATGATCCTCGTTGCCGTCCCAGACCGAGTGCGGTCCGGTGCTGGATTCCTGCGACAGAAGCGTACCGTAGCACACTTCCCCGCTCAGATTCTCAAAGTGCACACGTACCGATGGCTTCGGTCCCATGTCTGCGTGCACCGTCAGCGGCAGCAGCACCGCAGCAAGCAATGTAAAAGAGAGCAGAAAAAGCGAATATCTTCGTTTCATGGTTTCCCCTTTCTCCGACAGGTTCAGTGCTTGTTCTGCGACAAGTATACCTTGTCAAACCTGTCAATCAGCATTTTCCCGTCATCACGGTTGCACAGCACCACAATCTGCGGACGGCATTCGTCGTCCCCAATGTCCGTCCGGAAGGTGCCGTTGTTCAGGCGTATCTTATACCGCACATAGAATGTCTGGTAGGTGACGATAGCCCCGTTTTCGGTAACCTGTTCGGTATTACTTCGGGTCAGAACGATATCATACAGCTGCTGCATGGCGAACCGTTCCTGCTCGCCGTTCGCCTTGCGGTATGCATTCGTGAACAGGCGGTTGTATCCGTCCGTATCGCCCTGAATGATGCGCCGGATCATGTTGTACAGAACCGTAACCGCCTCGCCGAACTCCTCCATGTTGCCGGAATCCAGTGATGTCGAAAAGTTCTGTGCCGGATTTTCGTACATCACAACGCGGTTCAGGCTCAGGTAGTCCTTATCCTTCATGATATCGTAATCGTAGTCCGGCTCCGCGAAATTGTACTTTGCGTCCGGAAAAGTCATGACCTCCGGCGTATCCTCCCGTTCGATATAATTCACAAGCGGGATTGCGACCGCGGTAAAGACGACCATGCAGGCAAGCACGATCAGAATGCGACGGCGCAGTTTCCCGGTCGAGGCGCGCCGGGTCGCCGGAGCGTCTTTCCCCTGCCCATCCGGCGGAAACGGCGGATTATCCTTGTCCATGCTGTTCATACTGGCATCCTCCTTTGGCGTGACCGTACCGGTCTGCCCGGAAACGATCCAATCTCCTGTTTCAGTATAGCATATTTTCCACCGCATTGCAAGCGCGGGCACCCGGTTTATTATAAAATTTTCGTGAATTTGCTTTTTCCTGTTGTCACCGCGTGAAGAATATGCTATAATAACACGGAGTAACGAATCCCCGCTGTCTGCGGGGCGGAGGTGTGACGGATGGAAGAAAAACAGGAGACAGGTCTCGGAGAATCCAATGAGGATATCCGGGAAAACGACAGTCCGGAGGAAACGGCACTGCCAGCAGAAGCCGAAGCGGTTGCGCCCGCTGACGGGGATGCGGACGGTGTGACGGATGAATCGGTCGGCGATCCCGCTGCCGAGAGTGCCGGAGTTGCGCCCGCTGTGTCGCCCGACGCGGAAAACGGCGCGGGAAAGCCGGGGCAGAACGTCATTGGTTCCCTGCTGGATTACCTGGAAATATTCGCTTTCTCTGTGGCGGCAGTGCTGGTGGTGTTCACGATGCTGTTCCGCCTGTGCCGCGTGGACGGCAGCTCCATGCGCAAAACGCTGGAGAACGGGCAGATGCTAATCACGACCTCGGTCGGCGAGCCGGAACCGGGAGACATTATCGTGTTCAGTATGACGACGGACAGTCCTTACTATGACCTGAACGAGGCGCTGGTCAAGCGTGTCATTGCCAAGGGTGGGCAGACCGTCCGCATCGACTGCCAAACCGGCACGGTGTTTGTGGACGGAAAGCAGCTGACGGAACGGTACGCCGTCCTTCTGGACAGTGCGGGACATGACAGCGGCGTGGTGCAACAGTACCCCACCTACGGGTACGACCGCGAAACGCGTATATTTGAGGTAACGGTGCCGGAAGGTCATCTGTTTGTCATGGGCGACAACCGCAACCATTCGACCGACAGCCGCACGACGATTGTCGGCATGGTGGACGGGCGTCGCGTGCTTGGACGTGTCATCCTGCGCCTTTCCCCCTTTACAACCGATTTTGACTGAGAGGTTTTTTCTATGCCGGGTGAGCAGATCCAATGGTTTCCGGGGCATATGGCGAAGACCCGGCGACTGATTGCCGAAAACGCCAAAAATGTACATCTTTTTATTGAAGTTCTGGACGCACGGGTTCCAGTCAGTTCCCGCAATCCGGTGCTTCCGGAGCTGACCGGCGGCAAGCCGGTTCTGCTGTTGCTGAACAAGGCATCCCTTGCCGATCCGGACAAGAGCCGCGTCTTCATGCGTGCCTACACCGACGCGGATACAGCCTGCCTTCTGTGCGACTGCGTGACCGGTGAAGGACTGAACCGCGTCCCCGACACGGTACGCCGCCTGCTTGCCGAGCGTGTGGAGCGGTACGAAGCGAAGGGGCAGACCGGTCGCCATCTGCGCGCAATGGTCGTCGGCATTCCCAACACGGGGAAATCCACGCTTATCAACCGTCTGAGCGGCGCGGCACGACTCAAAACCGAGAATCGCCCCGGCGTAACGCGGGACAAACAGTGGGTAGCCACCCGATGGGGAATTGATCTGCTGGATATGCCCGGCGTGCTGTGGCCACGGTTTGAAAGTCCGGTCGTGGGAGAAAATCTCGCGCTGACAGGCGCCATCAAGGACGACATTCTGGACGTTGAGCATCTGGCGCGGGTGCTGGTGCGCCGTCTGCGGACGCTGTATCCCGCCGCAATGGCGGCACGCTACAGGCTGACGGACTGGGAGTCACTGACCGACGCAGAGTTGGTCACTGCCATCGGTAAAAAGCGCGGCTGTCTTGTTTCAGGGGGGCTTGTGGACACCGAACGCGTCTCCAACCTGCTGATAGACGAATTCCGAGCCGGTCGCATCGGACGCCTTACCATAGATGCGGTGCCGGATTGCCCCACGCCCACCGCCGCACCGCCGGAGGAAGGAGCGGGCAATGCCTGACCTTTCACTGGAAAATCAACTGCGTGCCGCCGGTTATCACGCCGTGTGCGGTGTGGACGAGGCGGGACGCGGACCGCTGTGCGGACCCGTAGTCGCCGCCGCGTGTATCCTGCCGCCCGACATAGACCTGCCGGGGTTGAATGACTCCAAAAAGCTGACGCCGCGCAAGCGGGACATCCTGTTCGATCTCATCCGTGAGCGCGCCGTGGCATGGTGCGTTGCCGAGGGAAGCGTAGAGGAGATCAACCGCCTGAACATCCTGGAAGCCGACCTGCTTGCCATGCGGCGCGCCATAGCGGGACTGCACACACCGGACGGAACGCCGGTCGCGGCGGACTATGCGCTGATCGACGGCAACATCGCGCGGGATTTCCAACTCCCTGCCCGTGCCGTCATAAAGGGCGACTCTTTGTCTCTGTCGGTCGCCGCCGCCTCGGTGCTCGCCAAGGTCACGCGGGACCGCCTGTGCATGGAGCTGGATCGGCAGTACCCGCAGTACGGCATCGCCAAACACATGGGCTACGGAACCGCCGCGCACATGGCGGCACTGCGGCAGTACGGTCCGGCACCCATCTACCGGGAGAAGTTTGTCCGTTTTTTGCGGGAGGATGTACCCGCAAAAAAAGAAAAACCATGAGTGACAAAGGAATGACCGAGCGGCAGGCACTGGGACGGATGGGAGAGGATGCCGCCGCCCGGCTGTATACGGATGCCGGGTACCGGGTTATTGAGCGCAACCGGCACGAGTCGCACAACGAGATTGACCTGATTCTGGAAAATGCGACTTCACTCGTATTCGTAGAGGTCAAAACCCGGACGCAAAGTCCGGGTACGCGCCCCCGGTTCGGAAGACCAGCCTCTGCCGTGGACGCCGGGAAACGCAAGCGAACCGTACTTGCCGCAGAAGCCTACCTGCGGGAACATCCTACCGACCGGCAACCGCGCATCGACGTGGTGGAGGTCTATGTCGGGAAAGCGCCCGACGGGACGCCGACCGTCCTGTCCGTTCTTCCCTTCCGCAATGCCTTCGGCGCCGGGAAATGAGCAGTCTGCTTTTACTTATTTTTACTATCAAAACAGGATAAAGAGGAGTGATACATATGAATCCGAAGCTGTCCCTCATTGACACGCACTGTGACACCGCATACGAACTGTTCCACCGCGGCGAGCATCTGGATCGGAACAGTTGCCACATTGACCTGGAAAAGGCGTCCTGCTATCAGCATTACGCGCAGTATTTCGCAGTCTGGAGCAACAAGCGGCTGGACGATGAGGCGTGCTGGCAGGATTTTCTTAAGATCACCGACTATTTTCAGGCGGAATTGGATCGACTCTCCGACCGCGCCGTGCAGGTGCGCACCGGTGCCGAGCTGGACGCCGCATGGGCGGCAGGAAAGACAGCCGCCATCCTTGCTGTGGAAGACGCACGGCTGACTGCCGGGCACATCGAGCGGCTGGACGTTCTGAAGCGCAAGGGCGTCCGGTACATGACGCTGATGTGGAGCGGTGAGACCTGCGTCGGCGGCTCTCACAACACGCAGAGCGGACTGACCGATTTCGGCAAGCAGCTGGTCGCCGGGTGCTTCGAGCGCGGCATCATCCCTGACGTGTCGCACGCATCCGAGCAGTCCGTAGATGACCTTATTCCCCTCGCGCGGCAGTACGGCAAGCCCTTTATCGCCTCGCACTCCAATTCCCACGAGGTCTGCGGGCATACCCGAAACCTGCGTGACCGCCACTTTGCCATCATACGGGAGTTGGGCGGTATCGTAGGCATCAACCTCTGCCCTGCCTTCCTGACCGACACCAACGTGCGCCCTGCCACGATGGACGATATCCTTGCCCACATCGACCATTTCATGGAATTGGGCGGCGAGGATGTTGTGGGGCTCGGCTGTGATCTGGACGGCACCGATCTGCCGGAAGGCTTCTCCCATGTCGGAGACCTCCTGAAGATCGCCGATGCGCTCGCACAGCACAACTACACGGAAGAGCTGATTGAAAAAATATTCTGGAAGAATTACCGGTGCTTTGCGCTCCGGAACCTGTAACCTGTAATGTGAAGGAGTACCCTCCCATGATGTATCAATCCACCCGCGATCCATCCCACAAAAAGTATACCTCCGCCGAGGTCATCAAAATGGGGCTTGCCCCGGACGGCGGACTGTTCCTCCCGGAAACCATCCCCACGCTCAGTGAGGCGGACATTGAAGCGTTGCGGCACGAGAGCTATCCCGTGCGCGCCGCGCGCATCCTGCATATGTTCCTGACCGACTACACGCAGGAGGAGCTGATGACCGACTGCCACGCCGCTTACCGCGAGGCATCCTTCCCCGGCGGTGCAGCACCGCTGGTTCATGTATGCAACAATCTGTACGCGTTGGAGCTGTGGCACGGTCCCACTGCCGCTTTCAAAGACATGGCATTGCAGATCATGCCGCGCCTGCTCTCCCGCGCGCTGGTCAAGACCGGCGAGACACGCCATGCCCTGATCCTGGTCGCCACCTCGGGCGACACGGGAAAGGCGGCACTGGAGGGCTACCGCAATGTGGATCGGGTGAAGATCATGGTCTTCTACCCGGTAGACGGTGTGAGCCGCGTGCAGAAACTCCAAATGGCAACGCAGACCGGCGACAACCTGCGTGTAGTCGCCATCAAGGGAAACTTTGACGATGCGCAGACCGGTGTCAAAAATATCTTTGCCGACCGCGAAATGGCGGAGCGCCTGAACGAGCACGGGTATATCCTGTCCAGTGCCAACTCCATCAACTGGGGACGTCTTGTCCCGCAGATCGTCTACTACATTTCCGCTTACTGCGACCTGCTGAACAAGGGTGTCATCCGCAACGGGGAGCAAATCGACGTCTGCGTGCCGACCGGAAACTTCGGCAACATTTTCGCCGCATATCTTGCCAAACGGATGGGACTGCCTATCCGGCGGCTGGTCTGCGCCTCCAATCAGAACAACGTGCTGACGGATTTCCTTGCCACCGGCACCTACGACCGCAATCGTCCGTTCCATTTGACCATGTCCCCCTCTATGGATATTCTGATCTCCTCCAACCTGGAGCGCCTGCTCTGCCTGATGGCGGGTGAGCAAAAGACAGCCGCCTACATGGAGAGTCTGCGCAAAACCGGCTCGTACACCGTGGACGCGGAGGTTCTGACGGATATCCGCGCGTGTTTCTCCGGCTACTTCGCCGGGGAGAACCTGACCGCCGCGACCATCAGCGAGTTTTTCGAGAATGAAAGCTACCTCGCCGATACCCACACGGCAGTCGGACTTGCCTGCGCCGAGCAGTACGCGGAGGAGCATCCCGGCGATACAACGCCCATGGTGGTGGCATCGACCGCCAGCCCCTTCAAGTTTGCGGCGGACGTGTATATGTCGCTGACAGACGGAACCAAGTTGCCGCGTGATCCGCTGTCCGCGCTGGATCAACTCGCCGAACTGACCGGAGCCGACATCCCGTACCCCCTGTGCGGTCTGCGGGAGCGCACCGTGCGCTTCCGGGAGACCATTCCGGCAAACGCCATGCCGGAGGCAGTGCTGGATTTCTGCGGGAAATAATCCCGCGTCCGGAACACCGAAGGCGCCGCCGCGCAGATGCGCGGCGGCGCCGGGTTCGTCCCTCGTCTGCTTACTCGGACTTGGGCTGGAAGGTGGCGCAGGCAGTGTCACTGCTGGTGGATGCGTAAGCAGGTCCTACCGTGATTTCACGCGCGGTGCAGCAATCGTTCGCATCGTGGTGTACGCAGTTTTTGACGTCACAGGATACGCCCTTGATGTGCTTGCAGCCGCACTCTTTTCTGTTTTCCTCGTTCATGTTTTCCGACCGTTCCTTTCCGGATTCCGCAAACCGTACGGTATGCGGTTCGGCGGCGCATTTCTTCGGCAGCAAAGCAGGTGCTATCACCGCCGGGTCGTCGCCGCTGTTATTGTGTGTCGCGGACGGGCGGTCTATTCTCCCGGATGTATTCCCCGGATCCCGGTCGGATTGGAGGTTTTTTCTTTCATGTCGATTTTTGCCATAGCCGACCTGCACCTGTCCACCGGTGCGGGTATCGACAAATCCATGGAAGTGTTCGGCAAGCGTTGGCGCGGATATACCGAAAAGATACGCAGAAACTGGGAGGCGTCGGTCGGTGCAGATGACACAGTGGTCATCCCCGGCGACATCTCCTGGGCGATGCGGCTGGAGGATGCATTGTCCGATCTGGAATTTCTGAACCGGCTCCCCGGACGCAAGCTCATCGGCAAGGGAAATCACGATTTCTGGTGGACAACCGCGAGCAAAATGAAAGCCTTCTTTGCCGAACACGGGCTGTCCTCGCTTCATATCCTGTATAATAATGCCTACCTTGCCGAAGGACGGGTTCTGTGCGGTACGCGCGGCTGGTTTCTGGATGAACGTCAGCAGAACACGGTCGGAACGCCGGACTATGCCCGCGTTGCGCAACGCGAAGTTGTCCGGCTACGGCTGAGCCTGGATGCCGCCGCCGCGCTGTGCCGGGCGGAAACAGAGACAGGACGCGCGCGCCCGCCCATTACGGTTTTCCTGCATTTCCCGCCCGTCTGGGTGGATTTCGTCTGCCGGGAGATGGTGGACACTCTGCATGAGTACGGTGTACAGGAATGCCTGTTCGGGCATATCCACGGTATGTACAATGTGCCGCGCAGTTTTGATTTTGAGGGCATCCGCATGACGCTGTGTGCTTCCGATTTCCTGAATTTTACGCTTCTTCCGCTTCCGCCCGTTGCAGGCGACGTAGAATAAAGGCAGAATTCACAAACCGACGTTCTGCCTCGCCGCCACATTCGGCAGCATGACAGTGCGAAAGTTTTCGGAATCCTATTGACAATCTGCACAAAAGAAGGTAAAATATACTGTGAATGTAAAAAATGACTCCCCTACAAAAAGAAAGGAACCGTTACCATCATGACGCTGATCAAAGCTGAAAGAACCGAAAACAGCACCGTAGAGCTGGAATTTTCGGTGGACAGAGAAACCTTCGACAAGGAAGTTAGCAACGTATACCGCAAGCAGGCTGCCAATATAACCGTGCCCGGCTTCCGCAAGGGTAAGGCACCCCGCTCCATCATCGAGCGGATGTACGGCAAGGGCGTATTCTATGAGGATGCCGCCAATAACCTGCTGCCTGCCGCTTACGAAGAGGCACTGAAGGCATCGGAAACGCCGGTGGAGCCGGTCGGACGTGCAGAGTTTGATATCAAATCCATTGACGAGAACGGCATCGTGTTCACTGCCGTTGTGCCGGTGAAGCCCGCCGTCACCATCGAAGGATACATGGGGATCGAAGCGCAGAAGGTCGCGGACGAGGTGACCGAGCTGGAGATCGAAAACGAGCTGAAGATCGTCCAGGAGCAGAACTCCCGCGAGATTGATGTGACGGATGCACCCGCCGCCAACGGAAATACCGTTGTCATCGACTTTGACGGAAGCATCGACGGCGTGCCCTTTGACGGCGGCAAGGGTGAGGATTACCACCTGAAGCTGGGCTCCGGCAGCTTCATTCCCGGCTTTGAGGATCAGATCGTCGGGCATTCTGTCGGGGACGCGTTCGACGTCCGCGTCACCTTCCCGGCGGACTACCATGTGAGCGAGCTTTGCGGCAAGGAGGCTGTCTTTGCAGTGAAGCTGAAGGCGATCCAGAGCATTGAGCTGCCCGCGCTGGACGATGATTTTGCCAAGGATGTTTCCGAATTTGATACCATGGATGCATACAAGGCAGACATCAAGGCAAAGATCGAAAAGAGACACGAGAACGCTGCCGAGTCTGTCTTTGAGGAGACTGTCGTAAATGCTCTGAATGAAAAGCTGGGCGGTGAGGCTATTCCCGCCGCCATGATCGATGCGGAAGTAGAGAATGTGGTGCGCGACTACGACAACCGTCTGCGGATGCAGGGGCTTGATCTGAACAGCTACCTCAAGTATACCAACAATTCGCTGGAGCAGTTCCGCAGCCAGGTTCGCCCGCAGGCTGAAAGCTACGTGAAGACCCGCCTCGCGCTGGAGAAGATCGCCGAACTGGAGAATATCACGGTAAGCGACGAGGAGCTTGAGGCAGAGTATGCCCGTGTTGCCGAGAAGTACGGAATGGAAGTTGACAAGGTTAAGCCCTTGATCCCCGCTGACTCGCTGATCACCGACCTGAAGGTCAAGAAGGCGATGGATCTGGTCAAGGCAAACACCGTTGCCCCCGCCGCAAAGCCTGCTGACGCAGAGTAAGCATCCCCCATAACGAAAACCCGTTTTGCCACGACCGCTGTTACCTTTGGTCGTGGCAAACCTATCGGGGGATTTTTCGGGAATCCCCCGATCTGTCCCCATCTTCCGTAACTGAAATAACCGATGATCAATAGCCGAAACATCTACGATCACGTAAAGAAAGAAGGTTTTGCCGTATGCTGTCCGATTCCCGTCCGTCCTTCGCCCCCCGGAACGCGCTGGTTCCCATGGTCATCGAGCAGACCAATCGGGGTGAGCGTTCCTACGACATTTTCTCCCGCCTCCTGAACGACCGGATCATTTTCCTCTCGGATGAGGTCAACGATGTGACCGCCTCACTGGTGGTCGCACAGATGCTCTTCCTGGAGGCGCAGGATCCCGACAAGGATATCTCTTTCTATATCAACAGCCCCGGCGGCTCCATCTCTGCCGGCATGGCTATCTATGACACCATGCAGTTCATCAAATGCGACGTGTCCACCATCTGCATCGGTATGGCGGCATCCATGGGCGCCTTCCTGCTGGCGGCAGGTGCGCAGGGCAAGCGCTTTGCCCTGCCCCACAGCGAGATCATGATCCATCAGCCTCTCGGTGGCGCACAGGGGCAGGCGTCGGATATCAAGATACGCGCCGAGCTGATCCTGCGCACGCGCGATATGCTCAACCGCATTCTGTCCGATCGCACCGGGAAACCCATCGAAACCATCGAGAAGGATACAGATCGGGATAACTTTATGACTGCGGAACAGGCGCTGGATTACGGACTGATTGACCGTATCCTCACCAAGCGGGACTGATGAGCGCCACAGAAAGGACACGGATACTTCATGGCAACGAATAATAACCGAAGGGGTTCGGGGAATACAACGCCCCGTTGTTGCTCCTTCTGCGGGCGGCTTGAGTCGGAGGTCAACTACCTGATCCCGTCCATGGACGGAAGTTATATCTGCGATGTATGCGTGGAAACCTGCCACGAAATGATTGCAGATACAAAAGAAGTGGCCAGGGAGTCCGGGTTCGGCAATCTATCGCTGGCTACCCTTCCCCGCCCCATGCAGATCAAGGCATCGCTGGATGAGTACGTCATCGGGCAGGAGAAGGCAAAGATTGCCCTGTCGGTAGCTGTCTACAATCACTACAAACGCATTCTGACCCGGAGCGAAACAGCCGGGACTTCAAAAAAACGCCGCAGCCGTTCAGGTCAGCCCGCAAACCCGCTGCTGGATGAGCTGCAGGATGTGGAAATTCAGAAATCCAATATCCTGTTGCTCGGTCCTACCGGCGTCGGCAAGACGTACCTCGCGCAGACGCTTGCCAAAACCTTGCGCGTGCCCTTTGCCATCGCGGACGCCACCACCCTGACCGAGGCGGGATACGTCGGGGAGGACGTGGAAAATATCCTTCTCCGATTGATACAGGCGGCGGATTTCGATATCGAACGTGCCGAGCGCGGCATCATCTATATTGATGAGATCGACAAGATCGCCCGTAAAAGCGAGAACCCCTCCATCACGCGCGACGTATCCGGTGAAGGCGTGCAGCAGGCTCTGCTGAAAATCCTGGAGGGGACGGTATCCAATGTGCCGCCGCAGGGCGGACGCAAGCACCCAAACCAGGAATTCATCCGCATCAACACGGAAAATATCCTGTTCATCTGCGGGGGCGCCTTTGACGGTCTGAGTCGCATTATCGAAAAGCGGCAGGGCGGCTCCACCATCGGCTTCGGCGGCGAGGTAAAATCCAAAACCGAGGCTTCTGCCGGGAGTCTGTATGCGCAGGTCGAGCCGCACGACATCATCAAGTTCGGGCTTATCCCCGAGCTTGTCGGACGTATCCCTGTCATCGCCGCACTGGATGATCTGGACAAGGAGGCTTTGGTGCGTATTCTTCGGGATCCCAAGAACGCCATTGTCAAGCAGTATAGAAAACTGTTCGGACTTGACCGCATCCGCCTGGTCTTTGATGAGGACGCGCTGGATGCCATTGCGGAGGAGGCTCTGCAACGTCACACCGGCGCACGGGGTTTGCGCGCCATTATGGAGCAGTACCTCATGAAGCTCATGTATGAGCTGCCGAGCGATGATACAGCCGAAAGCGTAACCATCACCCGTGCCTTCATATGCGGGGAGGGACAACCGCTTATCACGCATCGGGCGCCGGCAGCCGCCGCGCTGCCGGAAGCAGCTGATGCTGACACCGTACCCGAGCAGGCGCCTGTCGCACAGATACCACCCGCACGGCAGAATAATGCATGAAAGGTTTCCAAAAGGTAGCAAAGGAATTCGGAACAGTATGGTAACTTGTATCGTTGGAATCAACTGGGGCGACGAGGGCAAGGGACGCGTGGCGGATCTGCTCTCCCGCGACATGGATATCGTGTGCCGTTGCCAGGGCACAAGCGAGGCGCGCCACACGGTAGTGAACGAGCGCGGCAGCTTTATGCTGAATCAGCTCCCTTCCGGCATTCTGTACGGTGGTGTCTGTTGCATCATGGGGGACGGAATGTATATCCAGCCAGACCGCCTGGACGAAGAAATAACACGCCTGCGCGATGCCGGGGTATACATCTCGCCGGAAAACCTGAAAATCAGCCGCCGTGCCGCGCTGGTTCTGCCCGGTCTGACTGCAACGCAGATGCGTCTTCTGCTGGAAACGCGCGACCGTCTGTGCATGGGCGACCTGACGGATGTCGAAATGCTGGCTGAGCATCTGAACGCATTGGCGGATGCGTTCCGCCGCAACGGCGGAAAACCGAATATGTCGGCTTGGTCTGCGTGCTGTCGCCGCTATACGGCACTGTTCGGCGACTATATCGCCGACACGGGCGCCTATCTGTACGACGCGGAGCACGCCGGAAAGCGTATTCTGCTGGAATCCCAGTCGGGCGCTCTGCGTGACAAGGATTTCGGCGTGTTCCCTTACGGCTCGCCGACAAACTGTCTGGCAGCCTACACGCCTATCGGTGCCGGTATGCCCGGCGTGCGGCTCTCCCGCGTGGTTGGCGTTATGAAAGCGTACTCCGCCTGCCATGGGGACGGTCCGTTCCCGGCTGAAATCACGGGTGAGGAGGCAACCTACTTCCGCGAGCTGGGACAGGAGGACGAGGACGGCGCCACGCCCCGCCGTGTCGGCGGTTTTGACGCGGTCGCGTCCCGCTACGGCGTCCGCCTTCAGGGCGTTGATGCCATTGCACTGACCAAGCTGGATGCGGTATCCTTCCTGCCGCAGATCCCCATCTGTGTCGCCTACGAAGTGGACGGGAAGCGTGTCACGGATTTCCCGACACCGTCCGCCCTGCGGCGCGCAAAACCGATATATGAATACGTGGACGGCTGGAACTGTGACATCTCCGGTTGCCGGGCATTCGCAGATCTGCCTGTTCAAGCCATCATCTACATCAGGTACCTGGAAGAGTTGGTCGGCGCGCCCATCACCTATGTGTCGGTTGGCGCCGAACGGGATGCCTACATCCGGGACAGTGTAAAAGCGGAAATTCAGTAAAACCCTTGACAAAAATTCCGGGATGTGGTATAATCCCAGTGTTGTGCGGGCAGGTCGTCCTGCCTGCGCGCGGGCCATTAGCTCAGTTGGTCAGAGCTACCGGCTCATAACCGGTTGGTCCTGGGTTCAAGTCCCCGATGGCCCACCATAAAGCGAAGCGTCCGGCTTTTGCCGGACGCGTTCCCTCCTTATTACCGATATTGCCGGGTTCTGTTTCCGTAGCTCAGCTGGATAGAGCGACCGCCTCCTAAGCGGTAGGTCGGGTGTTCGAATCACCTCGGGAACGCCAAAGCCCTTGCTGTAAACTGCTTCCGGGCAGTTACGGCAAGGGCTTTGCTCTTTTCCCCTGCTTCCGGCTTTATCTGCCCTGTAAAGACGGTTTCTCATGATGTCCCCGGCACGCCTGCAAAATCCTGCCTTGACAAATCCTGGCGGATATGGTATGATTACCTTGGCGGTAGTTGTGCAAAATCTACCAACGCGCTACCGTGGCAAGGAGGCGGATATGAGAACGAGGTTACTCCCGCTTATGATCGGACTATTGCTGTTGGCTGCTGCAATCAGCCCGCTGAATGCCGCGGCTGTATCAGACCCGACAGGCACAGACGCCCCGTTACCGGAATGCTTTCAGCAAACCGACGAGCGGTGGGCAGGCAAGGAACTGATCGGTCCCAACGGCTGCGGTCTGATCGCATTGGTCAATGCGGTCAACTACCTCACCGGCAATTTTATCGATCCGGTGGAACTGGCAGTCTACGCGCATAGGATCGATGCCTACAACGGCTCGGTCGGCGGCGGAACCGCACGCTGGGTGCTGTACAATCAGCTGGCTCGCTACGAGAGACAGTACGGGTTCCGCGTAACAGATACAGGCATGGATGCGGGCGTCCGCCATCGGGATTTCATCCGGAACCTGAAGGCGGGCGGTGTCGCTGTATGCCACGTCTACGGACATTTCATCACGATCGTGGATTATGACGCCGGCACGGATACCTACCTCGTATACGACAGTGCCGCCAACCCGACCAAACGGCAGACAACAGCAAAGCCGACCTGGCTGAGCGGGGAGTACCTGTCAACTTCCCCCTACATGACAGTGGACTGGTGGTGTCTGCTGGAGCGCACCGGGGACTCAAAGAACAAGGTCGGGGATCGCGTGCGCCGGAACCAGCCGGTGGAGCTGGCCCGTTACGTCGAATCGGACACGGCACTGACGCTGACCGGAACAGCAGTTGCCTCCGGCGGCATCAAATCCCTGTTCTACGTAGTGGATTACGACTATGACAACGTGGTATCACTGCCCGACAGCGTAACGGCGGACGCCGACACGGAGGCTGCTTTCTCGGTTTCGCTGGATCTCAGCGGGCTGAGTGCCGGCGCGCATACCCTGCGCCTGTCGGCACGTGGTGCCGGAAGGCAGGTATCGGATATTGCAGTCTGCACCCTGTTCGTGGGAAGCAGTGCGGACAGCGGTACGGATCCCGTCACCGGTGACGTGACAGTCGGCTTCTCCGGCTATATAGGAATGCCGCACGTAATGCAGAAAGCCCCGGTATCACTGGGCACAAGGATGCCCTGCTTCCGGGCGGAAGCGGGCGCGGTTCTGCTTTTGGGCGAGATGGATCTGTCCGAATTCACCCATGTTGTCGTGACTTACAGCGTCAAGGAAACGTTTGAGCCGGACAGCGCGGGATTCCCTGCCTGTATCGGGCTGAAAACCGCCGGGAAACCGTACAGCAGGGGGGATTCCGGATATGACGCGGAAGACTCACTGGCGCTTGCCCTGCCGGAAGGCGGTCCGGAAGGGCTGAAATATGAGCGCCAGCTCATACTGGATCTTTCCGATATCGACTATAAAGGAGATGTCTACCTCGCCGCCTGCATTCCGGAAAAGCAGTACGTCTACATACGCAGTCTGCGCTTCTGTACGGGCAAAACCATCGGGACGGAAACCGATGCAACGCAGACGGCGACAGAACCGGAAACGGCAGAGTCTGCCTCCGGAGCCGGTACCGACCTTCCGGTCGATTCGGCGTCAGCTGAAACCGAACCCAATGTTGTCGGCTGTACTTCGTCGGCTCAGACAGGCGCAGTCATGACGGTAATTCTGACCGGCATCGTGCCGGTGCTGTGCCGCCGCAGAAGGCGCCGCGCCGCACGGTAGCCCGGTTTCATAAAAACCTGTTGGAATATTTCCGGATTTTTCATAAAGTGGCTATTGCATACCGGGGAGATTTGTAGTATAATACTTGTTAGCGTGGGTGGTTCCGCCATAACGGAACGCGGGAGGTTTCATGAAAGCAGTTGTAACGGTAACAGGCAAGGATAGCGTGGGTATCATCGCAGAAGTGGCAACGGCGTGCGCCGCGTGCGACGCCAACATTGTGGAGATCTCCCAGAGCGTGCTGCGGGAGTATTTCGCCATGATTATGCTGGTGGACATCACGACACTCAATGTGGATTTTGCGACGTTCTCTGACAGGCTGACGGCTCTGGGCAAGGCGCGTGGGCTGGATATCCATGCCATGCACGAGGATATCTTTCAGGCGATGCACCATATCTGAACCGGAGGAGACGTCTGATGCTGGAAACCAAAGACATACTGGAAACAATCCAGATGATCCGGCAGGAGAATCTGGATATACGCACCATAACCATGGGCATCTCGCTGTACGACTGTGTCAGCGACGATGCCGGGCGACTGTGTGATAAGATTTATGACAAGATTACGCACGCCGCGGAGCATCTGGTGGAGACCGGTTGCGACATTGAAAAGAAATACGGCGTACCGATTGTCAACAAGCGCGTGTCCGTCACGCCGATCTCGCTGATCACGGGCGGGGTGGACACGGACGGATGCCTGCGGGTGGCGCATACCCTCCAGCGGGCGGCGGACGCGGTAGGCGTCAACTTCATCGGCGGTTTTTCCGCGCTGGTACACAAAGGCATGACCGAGAGTGACCGGAATCTCATTTCCGTCATTCCGCAGGCGCTCGCCGAAACAGAGCTGGTCTGCTCCTCCGTCAATGTCGCCACGACCAAGGCGGGTATCAACATGGACGCTATCCGTCTGATGGGTCATACTGTCCGGCGGTGCGCCGAGCTGACGGCGGATCGTTCCTCCATCGGCTGTGCAAAGCTGGTTGTGTTTGCCAACGTGCCGGAGGACAACCCCTTCATGGCTGGTGCCTTCCACGGCGTCGGAGAACCGGAAACCGTTATCAATGTCGGCGTGTCGGGTCCCGGCGTAGTCAGCTCCGCGATTGAACGCGCGGGTGACTGTGACCTGTCCGCACTGGCAGAACTTATCAAGCGGACGGCGTTCAAGATTACGCGGGTCGGTCAGCTGGTCGCCTCCGAGGCGGCACAGCGTTTGGGCGTTCCCTTCGGTATCGTGGATCTGTCCCTGGCACCAACGCCTGCTGTCGGCGACTCTGTGGCGCAGATACTGGAGGATATGGGGCTTGAATCCTGCGGGGCACACGGCACCACCGCGGCACTCGCTATGCTCAATGATGCAGTCAAGAAGGGAGGCGTCATGGCATCGGGTCATGTAGGCGGTCTGTCCGGCGCATTTATTCCCGTGTCGGAGGATGCCGGAATGATTGCCGCCGTTGAACGGGGCGCCCTGTCGGTGGAAAAGCTGGAAGCAATGACAGCCGTCTGCTCTGTCGGGCTGGATATGATAGCCGTACCGGGCGACACGGAGGAGGACGTCATCTGCGGGCTGATCGCCGACGAAATCTCCATCGGTGTAATCAACAACAAAACGACAGCCGTCCGGGTCATTCCGGCGATCGGTAAGTCAATCGGAGACACGGTGGACTTTGGCGGATTGCTGGGCAGTGCGCCCATCATGCCGCTGCGTCCGTGGTCGCCGGCACGGTTTGTGCGGCGCGGCGGGCGTATCCCGGCGCCCATCCACAGCCTCAGAAACTGAGGAGACTCCGAGGGAGACTCCGAATGGAGTTTCATCTGAAAAAAGATATGCAATACAAAAAATACAGTCAGGAAAGGAAGATGTATTTATGAAAAAGCTCGTGAAGGTTCTGTCCGTGTTTGTGAAGCTGGGTGAGAGAGCCGCTTCTCTGTTCGGCAAGGTCGTGGATGCGGCGGATCGCCTGCTCCACTATAAGGAGTATCGCCGTCAGAAGCGGGTCGCCGCCGTTTTCCGCACCATGCTGTGCGTTGCGTGCGGTGTGCTGGCGGTCGTGTTCTTCCCCTACAGAGTCAGAGTGGAAAAGAACGGCGACTTTGAAATCCGCAGTCTGATGCTCCGTATCTACCGCAAAACAACCCCGTACCAGGACCCGCAGGAGAACAGCGAGGAATTCGACATCACCGGCGTTGAGGATGAGGACGCCGCCGAGTGCCAGGTCGTCGGCACTGCCGAGAAGGAATGAGATCCGTCCCGGAAGTATCCGTCGCGGCTCTTGCCTATCTGGGAGACAGCATACTGGAAGTGTGTGTCCGCACGTATCTTGTGTCTGAGCGGGGCATTTCGTCCTCGGCAAAGCTCAATCGCGCGGCGCTGTCCTTCGTAACGGCAACCGCACAGTCCGAGGCAGTAAGGCGCATCGAGCCGCATCTGACCGAGGAGGAGGCGGGGTACTACCACCGGGGACGTAACAGCGGACAGGGACACATACCGAAAAGCGCTTCGGTGGGAGAGTACCGCCGTGCTACCGGCATGGAATCGCTGTTCGGCGCGCTGGCGCTTGCCGGTCGCACCGAACGCGTGCAGGAGTTGTTCCGGCTGGGCTATGGGCTGGATTCAGCCGATGCCGCGGAACGGGAAGCCGCGGTGAAAACAGAAGGAGAGAAAAACCATGGGTAATCCGATTATCGAGATAGCCGTCAGCCAAGGCGATCAGACGCTGGGCAGCATCCGGCTGGAACTCTACCCGGATAAGGCACCGGGCACCGTGCAGAATTTTCTTTCGCTGGTGGACGCCGGCTTTTACACCGGTTTGATTTTCCACCGCGTCATACGGGGCTTTATGATACAGGGCGGCGGCTTTACGCCGGATTTCACGCAGAAGCGAGCCAAAGCCATCCGCGGTGAGTTTATTGCCAACGGCTATATGGGCAACGACATCCGGCACACGCGCGGTGTCATTTCCATGGCGCGCACGTCCGACCCCGATTCGGCATCCTCGCAGTTCTTCATCATGCAGGAGGACGCTCCGCACCTGGACGCCCAGTATGCCGCCTTCGGCAAGGTCACGGAAGGCATGGAGATCGTGGACAAGATCGCGTCCTGCAAAACCGGACGGTACGGCGGATACTCGGATGTGCCGCGTGAGCCGGTTATCATCACCGAGATAAAGCATCTTTGAGCTTTAACGTAGTCGTAATTGATTCTGTTTGAAATACTTTACTGTTGGAGGATACTGTAATGAAAAAGAACCAGAATGAAAACCTGATCGACGTTGTGCTTGTTGCCGCCGCCGCAGGCGCCGCTGCCGCTGCCGCCATCCTTGCCGCTGACAAGGCGCTCAAGAGCGAGAAGGGGCAGGCAGCTGTCGCCACGATCAAAACCAAGGCAACTGCCGCGAAGGAGACCGTCAAGGTCAAGGCAGAGGAGGTCAAGACCAATGTGCAGGCTAAGGCTGCCGAGGTAAAGGTCAAAGCCGAGGAAGTCAAGGACAAGGTCAAGGGCAAGCTCAACAAGAACGCCTGTGGCTGTACCTGCGAGGAAACCGCCGAGGAGACGGAGGAGGCAGTCCCTGCCGAGGACGTAGCGGTCGAAGAGACTGCGGAGTGACTTTGCGCAGAGGAGTCTCTTCCGATACGCTGACAGGAAACTCCGGGGAATCGCCGGATAAAACAGCGGTTCCCTGAATATTCGACACACAGCGATCAAAAAAAGCGGACCGTTACACTTTCGGTGGACGGTCTGCTTTTTGGATGCGGCGTATGCGGCTTTCGTTGCCAAAAGTGGCGAAGCGGCTTCGCACATCCGCGGCAATTCAGAAGAAAGGACGCTTTTGCTCACGCAAAAGCCGAGTCATGGGAATATCATGGGAATGAAGATTACGGTATTAGACGCAGCGGCGCTGGGGGAAGATCTGGATCTTTCCCCGCTGAACGCCGTAGGCGATGTCACGGTTTGGAATCGGACGGCACCGGAAGAGGTACGCGCGCGCATCACGGACTGCGACGCCATTATTCTGAACAAGGTCAGGATAGGCGACGAGCAGTTGCCTGCCCCGGGGCACGCGCCGCGCATTCTGTGTGTTGCGGCTACAGGGTATGACAACATTGACATAGCCGCCTGCCGGGCGCGGCGCATCGCGGTCGCCAACGTGCGCGGCTACTCGACAGACAGCGTAGCGCAGGTCACGGTGGGGCTTGTGTTGGCGCTGGTCAGTCATCTGCCGACCTACTGTGCCGCTGTTTCGGACGGCACCTACAGCCACAGCGGACAGGCTAATCTGCTCACGCCGCCGTACCGGGAACTGGCGGGCATGACGTGGGGGGTGCTGGGCGCCGGACAGATCGGCAGCCGCGTGGCTGGAGTCGCACGTGCCTTCGGGTGCCGCGTGTTGACCTGCCGCCGTCATCCGGACGGCAGCAGTGTCAGTCTGGAGACCCTGCTGCGAGAGTCGGATATTGTCACAATCCACACGCCGCTGACGGAGGAAACGCGCGGCATGATCGGAAAAGATCAGTTGGCATTACTCCGGCCCGGTGCCATTCTTGTCAACATGGCGCGCGGAGCCGTCACGGACGAGGCGGCGGTTGCGGAGGCGATCCTTGCAGGACGGCTTGGCGGCTTTGGCGCTGACGTGTACAGCACGGAACCGTTCGGGGCGGAGCATCCCTTCTCTGCCCTGCTCGGTATGCCGCAGGTCTGCCTGACGCCGCATATGTCCTGGGGTGCATTGGAAGCGCGGGAGCGCTGCCTGCGCGAAATGATCCTGAATATGCAGGCATTTTTCCGCGGGGAGCTCCGCAACCGAGTGGACTGTTAGGGAAAAGCAGTTCGGCACTGCTATCAGGGCATCCGCTCAACAGGCGGTATCGGCGTGGGTCTGCTTATTATCCGGCTCCTGCGCCGTCACCTGCATATCCATCCGGCACCGCTCTGCCTGCGCGCCTCGTATCTCAATGATGTACTCCAGCGTCAGCCTGCCTTCCTCCTGCAACCGATTATCCACCAGCAGGCTGTGGATGCCGACCTGAAACGGATAGTACGGCGTATTGTAGGTGCAGAGGGCGCGGCAATGTGCCCGGAACGTCAGAGCGGTGCTGACCGTGCCGGTACGTACCATGTGGACGAGTCCCGGGTCGTCGGTGCGGAACAGGATGCTGGACTGCGACCCTTCCATCCCGGTCAGCTCACTTTCCGCATACGTAATCGTATACGTTTTGACGCCGCTGTCCGGGTCAAGCTGGCAGGTCAGCAAACCTTCCGTGATAAACTCCGTGTTCTCCTCGCTGTCCCCGTCTGCGGCATTCTCCGCCTCCTCAGACGCGGCAGCCTCGTCATCCTCCGACAGGATGCCCATCATAAGCTCCTCCGCCGGAGAAAGCCTGGTCAGATCACCGCCACCCAGGTAGCCGGATCCGTCCCCGTCTCCGAAGATCGCCTCAAACAGGCGTGCCTGCGTTTCCCGCCGGCTGGATTTCATGGTGATGCGGACAGGGGTTCCTGCCGCCTTGTCGTTTGCGTTGCGCTTTTTTTCATGCTTCATAATCGGATACTCCTTGCTATGTGCGGTTTCCGGGCACCGGCGGTACACTGTCCAGCTTTTCAAACGCCGCGTCCAATGCCGCATCGCGGTCGGGGTATATACCGCCGCCGCGTTCCCCGTCAAAATAGAATGTCCAGCCGCTCCCCTTGATGCGACACAGCACCAGCACGTGTCCCCGCACGCGCAGGTACTCGTTTCCGTCCCGGGAGCGCCGCCATATGCGGTTCATAAATGTTCTGCGCCGCGTTTCCCTTTTCCGGAAGGTTCGCTCCCGTTCCCGCGCGGCTTGCGGGTCGCCTTCCATCCTGCCGGCGCAGACACAGCCGACACCAAGCGGACGGTAGGCAGGATGCGTCATGTGATGGACGTAGCGGATAATCTGTTCCCCGCACATCCCGCATACGGCTGCCGGTTCGCCGAGATCGCTGACTCCGGTACAGCTCCATCCGCTGTGTGGGACATCGTCCCGCCGCCATAGATTCTCGCCGCCTGCCGTGCGGGAACCCCGGGGCTTTTCCGGTGCCGCCTCCGGCGCGGTCGGTTCTATGTCCAGCGGGATAATCTCAATGCCGCCATCCGGTTCTGAATGCGTCGGCTCTTGCTCCGGTACCGCTTCCGGTACCGGTTTGAATTTCGGTACAGGCTCCGGCGGCTGCGGCGCAGGCGGTGCGGGATCCGCATCCTCTGCCGGTGCCGGAAGCCGTTCCGGCGCCGTCTCCGGCGCGGCGGGCAGAACCGGCATCCGGGGTGATCCTTCGAAAAAGCTGCGGCTGATGTGGCGCGGCTTGTCCAGCTTGTCAAACCGGACGATATAGCTTCCGCGTGCTCGTCGCGCCCGATTATGATCCCCCTGCCAAAGATAGGATGCTCCACTGCCTCGCCGGTTGCCCGCTCCTCCTTACGCGGCGCATTCTGCCCTTGCCGGGCGGCTGCAAGCGATGCGCGCTCCAACTCCTCCGGCACAGCTCCGATGCGGTTGTAATTGTCCGTCCCGATTTCCCGCAGGAACCGGGAGGGGAGTTTGCGCCCGCCGTTCTCCGAAAATCCTTCCGAATCCAGCAAAAACAGCCGCTGTCTCGCCCGCGTCAGCGCGACGTAGCACAGCCGGCGCTCCTCTTCAAGTCCCGCCTGCTTGCGTTCCTCCAGCGTTTTACCGGACGGAAAAATGCCTTCGGTCAGTCCCAGCAGGAACACCACGGGGAACTCCAGCCCCTTGGACGCATGGATCGTCATCAGGCGAACGGCGTCACGGGTTGCGCTCTCGCCCTCCGCCGCCTGCAGATCCAACTGGGTCAGGAAAGCCGGCAGGGACAGATCCTCCCCGAAGCCTTTTTCGAATTCCTCCGCCATGCGCTGAAATTCAGCCAGATTCTCCAGCCGTTCCTCGTCACCCAGCGAGCGGATGTATGCCTCATAGCCCGTCTCGGCGCAAACACGCCGCACGATATCCGACACGCGCAGGGAGGGCGCATCGTGTCGCAACGCCCGGATAACGCGGGCAAATTCCGCCGCACCTGTCCCGCGGAGCGCATCGCCCACGTCCGGATCTGCCAGACCGGCGTACAGGGCGCCCAGCAACCCGCCGGGACGGTCGTCATCGGCAGAATCCGCCGCATCGATTGTGCGGTTCCGGGATCCCTCTGCTGCCAGCCGTTCCAGCAGCTCCAACCGCCCGCGTCCCAGTTTGCGGCGCGGCACATTGACAATGCGGCGGAAGGCGTCATCGTCACCGGTGGCAATCAGGCGCAGATACGCCATCATATCCAGCACCTCCATCCGGCGGAAAAACCGGACGCCTCCGACGATCTCGTAGGGGATGTGCCCCTCGGTCAGCTTCTTCTCCACTGTCCGGGACAGGAAGCCGGAGCGGTACAGCACTGCCATATCGGCATAGGCGTACCCGCCGGCGTGCAGCTCCCGGACAAGCGCCAGCACACGTGCCGCCTCGTCGCCATCGCTTTTTTCATGATAGTGCATGACCGGCTCGCCGGGCGGCGCGCAGGTGTAAAGGTCTTTCTTGAGCCGCACCTTGTTGCAGTCAATCAGCGTGTTGGCGCAGGTCAGTATCTGCGGCGTGGAGCGATAGTTGCGATCCAGAAACACAGTCCGGCAGGGCGTATGCGCCTTGTCAAAATCCACCAGCAGGCGGACATCCGACCCGCGCCACTCATAGATATTCTGGTCGGGGTCGCCGACAATCATCAGATTTCTGTATCCGCCGGACAAAAGCTCCACCAGATGCAACTCCCGCCGGGAGCTATCCTGAAATTCGTCCACCTGAATGTAATTCAGCCGCTCCTGCCACTTGCTCCGTACCTCTGCATTGGTCTCCAGCAGGTACAGGGCATAATTGATCAGATCGTGAAAGTCCAGTCCGATGACGGCTTTCTGCCGCTGGAGCAATTCTTCCAGGATTGAAAGGTCTGCTTCACTGATTCCGGCTGCCGCTACGTCGGCAAGGATGCGGCGCGGCGTCGGGTCGGTCATGGCGGGGACGTAGGCGGTATCGGCTTTGATCCTTCCCAGCTTGCGCAGAATATCCTCAAAGCTGGCGTGATCCAGCCGCAACTCGCGCTTGCGGTATATCTCCTCCAGCATTCCCTTCATGCGCCCCGTGTCCAGTATCCGGAACCCGCGGTCAAGGAACAGCCGCCCGCCGTCCTCCCGCAGGAGCCGCGCGCAGAAGCCGTGGTAGGTACAGGTCAGACCTGTGTCGTAGCCCTCCCCGATGGCGGCGCGGATACGCGCCTTCATCTCGCCTGCCGCCTTATTGGTAAAGGTGACACACAGGATATTGGCAGGATCTATCCCCAGCGCCAGCACGAGGTAGGCATACCGGCTGACCAGCAACTTGGTTTTACCGCTCCCTGCACCCGCTATGACGCGGACATAGCCTTCCGTTGCAGTCACGGCTTCGCGCTGACGGTCGTTCAGCCCGTTGAATACAGCATCCATGGGAGTCTCCTCTCTTGTCTTGATCGGCACGGTGCGCCACGCGGCGGCGTTTTTTCGTCTCCGCCGCACGGATGTCAGAAAGGAAGCTCCTCCGCAGACAGGACGTGCCTTTCGTGTGTGCAGTCACCGAAAAAGATGTTGTGTACGCCGTCGGCATACTCTCCCTCGCCGTTCTGATTGTCGTATGGATCCATGCGACAGAGCACCTTGGCAGGTTCCGTCTCCTGCTGGAACTCATCCGATGCGACAAGCCGGAACGGGTCAAGATTGCCGAAATAGTGGAGGCGCCGCTCCTCGTTGCCCGCCCTGACCGAACCGACACCGTAGGACGGGTCGCAGTACAGCCAGCCATAGGGCGCAACGTAGAACATGCTCCAGTCGTGGCTTCCGATGCGGTCGGGTGAGCAGGAACTGCCGGACTGCCACTTGGCGGGGATTCCCAACCGACGGCACAGCGTAATGAATGCCAGCGCCATGGTGCCGCAGTCACCGTAGCCGTTTGTCAGAACGAACTCCGGAATATTGTCTATCAGCAGGTAATCCCGGACATAGGAGTACTGCACATGGGCGCAGATCCAGTCATATACCCGGCGCGCCAGTCTCAGCGGATCGGTCTCACTCCCGCGTATCTCCTCCGCCAGCCCGTCGATCAGGGGTGTGAAGCGGATGTGCGGGTACTGCTCGCCCGTCCAGCGCTCCAGCTCCTCCGGCGTCAGTCCTTCACCGGCGGGAATGCCGGTCGGCGTGTGGTGAGACAGGTCGGTGTACTTCGCCCGGTTGACAAACGAGAACCGTACCGAGTAGGTTGCCCCCGGTTCACAGGGCACCTCCATGAAGGCGGTGCGATGCACCGTTCCGGTCAGCCGAACCGGGTGCGAGGAACCGAGCAGGTGTATCTCACTTTCCGGCTGAGTCGCACAGGCGACCGGGAAAGGAAACCACAGCCGGAGCATTTCGCCGGGGCGTTCCGCATGGGGGACAAGCCTGATCTGCTCCTCCACTTCGTAGCGATAGGCGCAACCGCCTGCTGCCTGCATCCGATGTATAGTCTCCAGCCCTTCCCTGCTCCTGTCCGGTGCGCGGAACGTCGGATCGGCCAGCGACATCAGGAAATCTCCGTGGATCATGAGCATATTGGAAAGCGCCTGCTGCTGGTAGCAACGCCTGCCGGAGCGAAGAATGTAGTCCACATTTCCTTTGGCGATCAGGGCTTCCAGCGTGGACAGATCGGCTGCGGGAAAGCGTTCCTTCAGCCCGGCGACCATATCGTCGTCCCCCAGCGGGTAGTCGTCAAGCAGCTGTGCGGCGAACAGCTTTTGCAGCTCCAGCCGCTTCCGCAGGTAGTCCGGCACCTGACGCGCCAGCCAGCGGTCAATGCAGGAAAGCTCTCCGGCAAAATCCCCGGCGTAGTGGTACATTCTGACCTCATCCGGCAATCCGACCGCCTGGTATTTCAGATCTTGCATATTGACATTCATCATCCGTGTCCATCCTTTCGGCGTAATACCGTTATTATACTGCTTTTCCGGTCAAAAAGCAATGGCTTCCGGAAAAAATCCGTGCGCACGGCACCTGTTCTGCCGTCATGCCTCTGCCCGCAAACGTGCAATTTCGTCACGCAGGAATGCCGCTTTTTCGAATTCCAGCGCTTTGGCAGCCGCTTTCATTTCGGCTGTCAGCCCGGCAATACGCTCCTCGCGTTGTGCGGCTGTCATCTTCTTACGGGCGGGGGTTTTGGCGGCGGAGTCGGGTGCGGCACCCTTTGCCTGCTTTCCGCGGCGGGAATGCCCGTCGTCGTCCTCGCGTGCGCCGATTTCGATGATATCCCGCACGTCCTTTTTCACCGTGTGCGGTATGATTCCGTGCTGCTTATTGTAGGCGTCCTGAATGGCACGGCGGCGGTTAGTCTCGGAGATGGCGCCCTCCATGGAGCGCGTCACCGTATCGGCGTACAGGATGACCATGCCGTTCTCATTGCGCGCCGCCCGTCCGATAGTCTGGATGAGCGACCGCTCGGAGCGCAGGAAGCCTTCCTTGTCCGCGTCCAGCACTGCTACCAGCGACACCTCCGGGATATCCAGTCCCTCACGCAGCAGGTTGATGCCGACCAGCACGTCAAAGACGCCGAGCCGCAGATCGCGGATAATCTCCATGCGCTCAATGGTTTCGACGTTGAAATGGATGTAGCGCACCCTGATACCGGCACCCTCCAGATAGTCGGTCAGATCCTCCGCCATTTTCTTGGTCAGCGTGGTGATGAGCACCCGTTCGCTCCGCGCAACGCGCACCTTAATCTCGCCCAGCAGATCGTCTACCTGTCCCTCGATGGGACGCACCGAAATCAGCGGGTCAAGCAGTCCGGTCGGACGTATGATCTGTTCTACGGTGCGCTCGGAATGCTCTGCCTCGTAGTCACCCGGCGTGGCGCTGACAAACACAGTCTGCCCCATGCGCTGCTCGAATTCCTCAAAGTACAACGGTCTGTTGTCGTAGGCGGATGGCAGGCGGAAGCCGTACTCCACCAGATTCCGCTTGCGTGCGGTGTCGCCGCCGCTCATACCGCGCACCTGCGGAACGGTAACGTGCGATTCGTCGATAAAGAGCAGGTAGTCATCCGGGAAATAGTTCAGCAGAGTATAGGGGGTGGAACCCGGCTCGCGGCCGGACAGTACGCGGGAATAATTCTCTACGCCGGAGCAGAAACCGACCTCCCGCAGCATCTCCAGATCGTACTTCACCCGTTCCTCAATACGCTGTGCCTCGATGAGCTTGTCCTGCGATTTGAAAAAGGCGACCCGCTCCCGCATTTCCTGCTCAATCTCGGAAAGTGCCGCCTCTCGCTTCTCGCTTGAGACCGCGTAGTGCGTAGCCGGGTAGACTGCGGCATAGGACAGAAGGCGGATCAGCTCCCCTGTAACGATGTTGATCTCGGACAGGCGGTCTATCTCGTCGTCGAAAAACTCCACCCGCAGAGCAGTCTCGGACTGGTTGGCGGGAATGATCTCCACGGTGTCTCCCCGCACACGGAAGCCGTCGCGCGTCAGCGACAGGTCATTGCGGTTGTAGCTGTTGAAGATCAGCTTTCGGATCAGCTCCTCCCTGCTCATGACCATGCCCGGGCGCAGGGGGATAACCAGATCGCGGTACTCCTGCGGATCACCCAGCGAATAAATGCAGGACACGGACGCAACAATGATGACGTCCCGGCGCTCAAACAGTGCAGAGGTGGCGGAATGGCGCAGGCGGTCGATCTCATCGTTGATCAGCGCGTCCTTCTCAATGTACATATCCTTGCCGGGAATGTAGGCCTCCGGCTGGTAGTAGTCGTAGTAGGAAACAAAATACTCCACCGCCGCATCCGGAAAAAAGGCGCGGAATTCGGAGCATAGCTGAGCCGCCAGCGTCTTGTTCGGCTCCAGAATCAGGCAGGGGCGGTTGAGGCGTGCAATGACGTTTGCCATCGTGAAGGTCTTGCCGGAACCGGTCACGCCCAGCAGCGTCTGCATCCGGTCACCGTGCTTGATACCCTCCACCAGCTGTTCGATCGCTTCCGGCTGATCGCCTGTCGGTTTGAAATCGCTGACCAATCTGAATTCATCCATGAAGGTTCCTCCCTGCTCTTTCTGCTTTCGGACTGCTCCTATTATACCATGTTTGCACGCACGAATCAAGGGAAAGAATAATATTTGGCGGAATTTTGGAGCGGTTCCGGACACGCACATCGCGTATGCGTAAGGAACCCTGCGACCGCGCGCAAAACCTGTACACCTGCGCATAATCGATTCCGGAAGCAGCTGATTTTTCAGCGAAATACATCTTGACAAATCACGGCTTTCGGAGTATAATAGTGAACTGCTTAACGATTTTGAGAATGGCACCGCCTACCGTGCGCGGTGCGGAAAGGAATCACTCATGTTTTTTCGGCTTCTGAGAAGCGTCCGGGAATACAAGCGCCCTGCCATCCTGACACTGATCCTGATGGTGGGCGAGGCGGTCATTGAAACGGCTCTCCCTTACATTACCGCCACTTACCTCATAAACCGGATTCAGGAAAAGGGCGCGGAGCTGAGCCTGACAGGAGACATTCTTCCCGTCGGGCTTCTCATGGTGGGGCTTGCGCTGGTTTCGCTTATCTGTGCGGGGCTGGGCGGCTTTACCTGCGCGCGTGCCTCCTCCGGCTTTGCCAAGAATCTGCGGCACGACATTTTTCAAAAGGTGCAGACCTTTACGTTTGCCAACATCGACAAATTCTCCTCCTCCTCGCTGGTCACGCGGATGACCACCGATGTTGCCAATGTACACATGGCTTTCATGATGCTGATCCGCACGGCGGTGCGCAGTCCGCTGATGCTGATTTTTTCGGTTGTCATGGCGACTGTCATGGGCGGTTGGCTGGCTTTGACATTTGCTGTTGTCATTCCGTTGCTGGCACTGGGATTCCTGCTCATCAGCCGCAAGGCGATGCCCGCCTTCCACCGTGTGTTCCGGAAGTACGACGCGCTGAACGAATCCATTGAGGAAAATGTCCGCGGGATGCGCGTGGTCAAGGGCTTCTCCCGCGAAGAGTACGAGAAGAAAAAGTTCGCGGGCGCGGCGGATGCCATTACCGAGGACTTTACCAAAGCGGAGCGCATCGTGGCGTTCAATACCCCGCTGATGAACTTCTGCATGTACTTCAACATGGTGTTCATCCTGCTGATCGGTTCGCTCCTGGCAATCAAGCATCCCGAAACAGGCATCAACATCGGACAGATATCGGCACTCCTGAACTACGGGATGGCAGTGCTGATGTCCCTGATGATGCTCTCCATGATTTACGTCATGCTCACCATATCCGCCGAGTCCATGCGCCGCATCGTGGAGGTGCTGGATGAGGTGCCGGATATGAAAGCGGCGGCTGACCCGGTTGATAAAATCCCGGACGGATCGGTCGATTTCGAGAACGTCAGCTTCAAGTATTCCTCGTCGGCTGAAGCATATGCCCTGGCGGACGTGAACCTGCACATTCCGTCCGGCGCGACAGTCGGAATTATCGGCGGCACCGGCTCCTCCAAGTCCACGCTGGTTCAGCTTATTCCGCGTCTGTATGATGTGAGCGAAGGGACAATCCGCGTAGGCGGCGTGGATGTGCGGGACTACGATCTGAACGTCCTGCGCGACGGCGTAGCCATGGTTCTGCAGAAGAACCTGCTGTTTGCGGGAACCATCCGGGAAAACCTGCGCTGGGGTAATCCGGATGCGACCGATGCAGAGCTTGAGGAAGCGTGCCGCCTGGCGCAGGCGGATGAGTTTGTCCGAGCCTTCCCGGACGGGTATGACACGCATATCGAGCAGGGCGGCACCAATGTGTCCGGCGGTCAGAAGCAACGGCTGTGCATCGCGCGGGCGTTGCTCCGCAAGCCCAAAATACTCATTCTGGACGACTCCACCTCGGCTGTGGATACCCGGACGGACGCCATGATACGGGCGGGTTTTGCCTCCTACATTCCGGCGACGACCAAGATCATCATTGCCCAGCGGATCGCATCGGTCGAGAATGCCGACATGATCCTTGTCATGGACAACGGGCGCGTGGTGGATATCGGCAGGCACGCCGAACTGCTGGAGCGCAGTCCGATATACAGGGAAGTTTACGAGCAGCAGTCGAGAGGAGGTGAGCAGGATGAAGCATAATCACCCGACACAGCAGGGCGGCAATGCCGCCGGAATGCCGCAAAAGCGGAAAATGAACAAGGCGGTTCTGAGCCGCACGATCCGGATGCTGCACGGCTACTATCCGGTACTGGTTCCGGTTTCGGTCGCCTGCATCGTGCTTTCCGCCATCGTGGCAGTCCTGCCGGCGATCTTCCTGCAGCAGGTAACGGATGTCATTGACCACTGCCTTACCAACGGAACTCCGTGGGATACGGCGCGGGGCATGATTATCCCCAAGGTCATGCTTCTGATCGGTTTCTACGTGCTGTCCATCATTGCCGTGACGGTCGAAACACAGCTTTCCGCCGTTGTCACGCAGGGCTTTCTCGGCAAAATGCGTAAGACCATGTTCGACCGGATGCAGAATCTCCCCATCCGTTACTTCGATACGCACAAGCACGGCGATATTATGTCCTATTACACGAACGACATCGACACGCTGCGTCAGCTGATCGGGCAGTCCCTGCCGACGCTGATACGTGCCGGCACCATTGTTGTCGGCGTGTTCTTCGTGATGCTGTATTACAGCATCTGGCTGACGCTTGTTCTCCTGCTGGGCGTCATTGTCATGGTTCTGCTCTCCGGCAAGCTGGGCGGCGGCTCCGCCCGGTACTTCGTCCGCCTGCAGAAGACGGTCGGCGTACAGGAAGGCTTCGTGCAGGAGATGATGAACGGGCAGAAAGTGGTCAAAGTCTTCAATCACGAGGCGGCAAGCCAGGCAGACTTTGACAAGCTGAATGAACAGCTGTACCAGAACAGCTACCGTGCCAACGCCTACGCCAATATGCTGGGTCCCATCATCATGAACGTCGGCAATATCCTGTACGTTTTGGTGGTTACGATGGGCTGTGCCCTCCTGGTCAGCGGAAGCTACAATCTCAGCTTCAATGCCCTGCTGCACGCCGCCGATCCGGATCGGACACGCATGGCGGTCTCGGTCGTTGTCACCTTCCTGTCCATGACCAAGCAGTTTACCGGCAACATCAACCAGGTTTCCCAGCAGATAAACTCGGTCGTCATGGCTATGGCAGGTGCCGAGCGCATCTTTACACTGATGGATGAACAGCCTGAAGCCGATGCCGGTTATGTGACGCTTGTCAACGCACGCATGAATCCCGACGGTTCGGTCACGGAGGTTGCCGAGCATACCGGACATTGGGCATGGAAGCATCCGCATACGGCGGACGGAACCGTGACTTACACGCCCTTGCGCGGCGATGTGCGATTGAGCGACGTGACCTTCGGCTACGATCCCGAAAAGCCCGTGCTGCATGACGTGACCGTATATGCCGAGCCGGGGCAGAAGGTCGCTTTCGTGGGTGCGACCGGTGCGGGTAAGACTACCATCACGAACCTGATCAACCGATTCTACGACATTGCCGACGGAAAGATCCGCTACGACGGAATCAACATCAACAAAATCAAAAAGTCCGATCTGCGCCGTTCGCTGGGCATCGTCCTGCAGGACACCAACCTGTTTGCCGGAACCGTAATGGACAATATCCGCTACGGAAAGCTGGACGCAACGGACGAGGAGTGCATTGCGGCAGCCACGCTTGCCGGCGCGGATGACTTCATCTCCCGTCTGCCGCACGGCTACGCAACCGACCTTGCAAACAACGGTGCCAACCTTTCACAGGGACAGCGCCAGCTGATCTCAATCGCGCGTGCCGCTGTCGCGGATCCGCCGGTCATGATTCTGGACGAGGCGACATCCTCGATTGATACGCGCACCGAGGCAATCGTACAGCGCGGTATGGATAAGCTGATGGAGGGGCGCACGGTGTTTGTCATTGCACACCGCCTGTCCACCGTCAAGAATTCCGATGTCATTATGGTGCTGGATCACGGACGCATCATCGAACGCGGCAATCACGAGAAACTGATCGCGGAACACGGCACTTACTATCAGCTTTACACCGGCGCGTTTGAGCTGGAATGAGTATCAACAAGCTCCCCTTCCCGCAAAGGAAGGGGGGCTTTATTTAAGGCATTACCACGCAATCCACGCATGGCACACTTGCTTGCGTCTTTTCCGTCATACTTCACAAAAATTCTTGTCAGTAGCCCTACTACAGACCGCGAATTTTTGTATTGTCTGACGAAAAATCCAACTGCGCAATTGTACCATCGGAATTGCGCGGTAATGCCTTAAGCGGCACCGGCTCGGAGGCATCTTCTGACGCAGTTTTTTCTACAACGTTCTCCGGATTTCCCGCACATCCGCGCCAATCCGACATATCATGGTAGTGGATGGGCGCACGGTCGGTCAACGGCAGTGCCCCACCGGGACGGCGGCAGAGGCGCCGCTCCCTTCCCGTTCACAATGAAACGCTTTTGGGAGGTTACTATGAACAACTGTCTGTGCAACGCCTTTGACAACAACTGGCTCTGGATCCTTGTCGCCTGCCTTATCGTGTTCTGCTGCTGCGGCTGCAACAACTGAGCAAGCATGAAGCGGCACTAACGGCGAGATTCGGCAAGCCCCGTCCGCAATGCGGACGGGGCTTGCCTGTTTTTTGTTCGGAAATATATATCAATAATTATATAGCTTTATGCACAAGTATCACTGTGCGTTTTGAATATTTTTTATGCGACAGATTGCGCTTTTTTTCGTCACCACCCCTTGCAATTCCTGCTGGTTTATGGTAAAATGTTAAGTGGGTGATAGGCGATATCGCGCAGGTCTTTTTTGCACGGCATACACCTGAATAGTCGGCAGGCAAGGTTTTGGAAGTGAGCGCAACGGAAATTCTGTTTATCGGCGGAGTCTTCGCCAAGGAAAATGAGAACGAAGTCATTCATCAGGCAAAAAAGGGCGTGGAGTTTTCCGCGAACGAACTTCAACTTCGCCTGATCAGTGCTCTGCGGGAGCTGGCTCCGACCGAGGTGGTTTCTGCTCCGTTCATTGGTCACTATCCGAATCGGAGTTCAAGCCCGATTTTCCGCGGATTTTCCGAACCGCAGTCGCTGTGCCGGTACGTCCGGTTCAATAACCTCTGGGGATTCCGGAATCTGTCGCGGACACGCGCGCTCCGGCGCACGGTGCGTGACTTTGTGCGAAAGCCGGGAGACCGAAAGCTGATTGTTGCATTCAGCGCACACGACCCGTTCCTCTCTGCCGCCGCCTACGCCAAACGACTGGATCCCTCCGTGCGCGTCTGCGCTTTCCTGCCCGATCTGCCCCAGTATATGAATCTGGAGCTTCACCCGGGGGTGCTGTACACTCTGTTCAAACAGCTCGACGTCCGGCTGATATACCGGCATCTGCGCTCCGCCGACGCTTCGGTCGTTCTGACCGAGCCGATGGCGGCGATGCTGTATGTTGCCGACAGGCCGTATGCCGTAGTGGAGGGTGTCGTGGAGCGGCTTCCGGAGCCCAAAGAAGTGCAGCAGGAGCCACAGCAGGCTGACAGGGTTATCCGCATTGTCTATACCGGTAAGATGAATCTCCGGTTCGGAATCGGATACCTGCTGGATGCCTTCGCCTCCCTCAAAGGATCTCAGTACCGCCTGATCCTGTGCGGAGACGGCGATGCCGCAGACCGGATCCGCCTTTGCGCGGAGCGGGACTGGCGCATCACCTTCACCGGGCAGATCACGCCGGAGGCGGCGGCAACCTACGTCGAAAGCGCAACGGTTCTGGTCAACCCGCGTCCAGACGGCGAGGCATACACCCGCTACTCCTTCCCCTCCAAAAACATCGACTACCTGCTCAGCGGAAAGCCCGTTGTTGCTTTCGTGCTGGACGGTATGTCACCGGATTACCGCAACTTCCTGTTTGAAGCCAGACCGGACTGCGACCCGGCGGAGGCACTGCGTGCCGCCATTGAGGCAGCCATCCAAGCTTCCCCGGAGGAAGTGACGCGTCGCTGGCAGGCTTTCCTCCGCTACGCTTCGGACAGGCTTCTTGCCCGAACGGTGGCGGAAACCATTCTGCGCATTAGCTTCGACGGAGAGGAGTAGATCATGCGAAAACTCCGGATCGTTCAGCAGTACGTCGCGGCGAAAAACGGCGGCGGACTGGAAACCGAATTCCGTGCGCTGTGCGGGCGGGAGACGCTGACGTCGGAATTTGACCTGATCCCGGTCGTGCTGGAAAACGCCCACCCCGGCATCAGTCCAGCCGATATACGCTTCTACCGCCGTGCCTTCCGTGCCGCAGAACCGGACATTATACATATCCGGGGCGCCGGAATCGAAAGCCTGAACGCTGTCATTGCCGCGCGGCAGGCGGGTCATGCCCGCGTACTGGTAACCGTGCACGGTATGTTCAGTGACATGGTGTACTACAATCCCTTGAAGCGCCGCATCTGCCGGAGCGTGGCGGAGCCGCTGATTTTCAGCATGGCTGACGGCATTTCCTGCGTCAGCGAGCGGGCGGCGGCGCGCAAGGTCTTTGATCGATACCGGCGCAGGATGCTCCCCTGCATATACAACCGGATGCCTGTCTATCCGCCGGCGAGTCCTGCGGACAGGCACCGCATCAGAGATTCGCTCGGCATTCCGGACAGCGCCACGGTCGGTGTCTGGACCGGTCGCGTTGTGCTGGACAAGGGGCTTGGCTTCCTTACCGACGCACTCCGGATGCCGGATTGCCTGTCGGATGGTTGTTACCTTCTGATCGTCGGGGACGGCGACTGGCTTCCTGCCATGCGCGCCGCCTGCGCCGGACTGGCGTGTACCAACCGGATTATATTCACAGGGCAGGTCGACAACGTTCTGCCATACCTGCAAGCGGCGGACTTTTTCCTGAGTCCTTCCCTGCACGAAAACCTTTCCGTTTCCATACTTGAAGCCTGCGCGGCAGGTCTGCCGTGTCTGGTGACCGATGTCGGCGGCAATACCGAGATTGTGGAGGATGGCGTCAACGGCGTGGTGATACCGCCACGATCGGCGCAAGCCATCGCGGACGGCATCCGCCGGATGTGTGATCCCACCTGTCGCGCAACGCTCCTCCGCCGCGCCGCAGGAAAGGATTACAGTTCTTTTTCCGACGAGAATGTGGACAGACAGTTGAGAACCGTGTATCGGATGCTGTTGGGAGGCATGACAGATGATCAGCATCGTGATTCCTGCGTACAATGCCGCGGCAACAGTCGGACGCTGTCTTGACTCTCTGCTGGCACAGACATACCGCGACTTTGAATTGATTGTTGTGGACGATGGTTCAACGGACAGTACGGCGCAGATCATTTCCGCCTATGCGGAGCGTGACAGCCGGATCCGCTTGATCAGGCAGGAGAATGCCGGAGTCAGTGCGGCACGCAATGTGGGGCTTGACGCCGCACGCGGCGACCTCATCGGTTTTACCGACAGCGACGATGCCATATCGCCGGAATTTCTTGAAGCACTGCTGTCACTGTATGCGCCCGGCGTCCTGCCGGTTGCCGATATAGAGCGGAGCGACGGCGACGGTTCGGTGCTGGCTTCCCTTCCGCCCACGATCACGCTGGATACCACGCGATTGCCGGAGGATTACTTCTGCGGCACGCTCGGACAGGGGATTGCCTTTTCCTCCTGTAACAAGCTGTTTTCGGCGACACTCCTGCGGGATGCCTGCCTCCGTTTTGCGGAGGAGCTGACTGTCGGGGAGGATATGCTGTTCGTATTCCGCTACCTGCGCCGTTGCCGGGAGGTACGCCTTACGCGCCGCGCCGTGTATCGGTACAACATTGCGGAAAACTCCGCGATGCAGTCCCGCCGCGACTATACCGGAGCGTATGAGACTGTCCTGCGCACACTGCGCCGACCGGACGGAGACTTTCCGCCGGTTGCGGAGGAAGTGCTGGCAATGTGGGCTTTGGAGTCCTGCGTTTTCATTCTAACCAATCCTGCGGTTTCGGAGCAGTCCTACGCCGCATTTTCCGCGTGGTGGGAAGGCTTCACGCGCACCGGACTGTACCGGGCTGCCGCGCAGGCGACCGACCTGCCGGACATCCGTATCAGCCGTGCGCGACGCGTTCTGCTCCGGCTGATGCGAGGCAATCGCACGCGATCCTTGCACACCCTGCTCCGTGCTTTCCGAAAAAGCCGGACGTTCAAACATACACGCTCCCCGCGCAAAGGAGATGCCCCATGACAGAGCTACAGACAGTGGAACTCGAATTGCTCCGGCAATTTCTCGCGGTCTGCGAGCGGGAGGGACTGACCTACTACATGGTCTGCGGAAGCGCACTGGGCGCCGTCAAGTACGGCGGCTTCATCCCGTGGGACGACGACATAGACGTGGCGCTTCCCCGCGCCGACTACGAGCGCTTCTGCCGTGTGGCGCCCGGATTGTTGCCGGACTGGTGTTTCCTGCAAAACTACCGAAGCGAGCCGCTGTACTACCGGCTCGGAAGCAAGCTGCGGGACTCCCGGACGACCTTCGCGGAGGTCATGGCGGAGCAGCTGGACATCCACCACGGCGTCTTCATTGATGTATTCCCATTGGATGTGCAGTGGCGATCGCCTGCCGACGAACGCGAGTTCCGCCGCAGGCAGGCTGTATTTGAGGCGGCGCGCCGGGTGCGACTGCATTATCGGCGCCTGTCCCCGGAGAATCTGCCCATGCTGCGCACCAACCTGTACCGCCTGCTGTATCTGCTGAGCGGATACCGAAGCGACACGGCGGCGGAGGTAGAAGCCTTTGACCGCTACATATCCTCCTTCCCGCCCGGAGAGCGCGATATCTGGTGCAATCATGCCAATTCGACTTCCCCGACTGAGTATGCGCCGCGCGAGCAGTACGGAGACGGCGTTCCCTTCCCCTTTGAGGGGCTGACCGTCCGCGTGCCCACCCAGTACGACGCGTACCTGACGCAGAAGTACGGCGACTGGCGCGCCGATCCGCCGCCGGAGGAACAGGTCGGGCATCACGGCTGTGCCGTATTCGACCTGCACCGCCCGTACACAGAGTGCTTGGCTGGCGGAGGCGTCGGCGGAAAGGGTGGCGCACCGTGATTTATCGCTTCTGCCGGAGAATCCGGACGGCATTATACAACGTTTTCGTTCAGCCTGCCATCCGGCGCTCCTTCGCCGCCTGCGGACGGGGGACGCGTATCGGGCGCGGCGGCGATTTCTACCCGTTCTCGCACATCCGCATCGGAGACCGCGTCAGCATCGGACCGGACGCCCGGCTTTGGTCAAGCGTGGCGTACATCCGCATTGAGGACTTCGTGGTCATAGGTCCCCACGTAACCATTATTACCGGCAACCATCGTATAGATGCTGTCGGAAAGTACATCACGGAATTGACAGAGAAAGACAAGCGCCCGGAGGACGACAGCGATGTCACGATCGGAACAGGCGCTTGGATCGGCGCTAATGTCATCATTCTGAAGGGCGTACACGTCGGACGTGAGTCCGTCGTTGCCGCCGGGAGCGTTGTGACGCACGATGTGCCACCGTACACGATCGTAGGCGGCGTTCCCGCACGTTACATCCGGGATCGGTTTACGCCGGACGAATGGAAGCGTCATGTCACCATCCTGCAGGACAGGGCGAAAGACGGCTCTGTTCCCTCCCCTGCGCCGGACAGCTCCGACGCGTCCCCTGTTCATCCGGACGGTTCCGGAAATCGCACATAAGGAGATTCAAGCCATGAAACACCTGTTGCACAAACGCCCGATACCCATCCTTCTGACCGTGGTATTGCTGGGCATGATCCCGCTCATGTTTTTCTCTGCACACGCGCTGTTCGGGGATCGGAGCGGAGAGCTGTATACGATCACGTGGCTGGTGGACGGTGTAGCGTACGAGGACGACTATGCAAGCGGTGAACTGCCGGAACCCCCTGCGGGTATAGTAGCAGACTTCGCCGATGAGCAGTATGTGTACACCTTCGACTACTGGCTGTGCGAAGACGACGGCGAACGGGGCATCAAGCCTGTTACGCAGTCCACCACGTATTCGGCGGTCTTTAAGGTCAAGGAAACCCGCAAGTACACCGTCACATGGTGCAACTGGGACGGAAGTGTCCTGAATGTTGACGAGGTGGAGTACGGCAAAATTCCGGAGTATATGCACGAGGAGCCGATCAAGCCCTCCGAGAATCAGATCGCTTATGTCTGGGACGGTTGGTATCCGACGCCGATGATGGTACAGGGCAATCAGACCTATACCGCCGTTTTTTCCGAGGAAATGGAAGACGGCTGGCACGAGATTGACGGAAAATACTACTACTATATGGGCGGCTTGATGGTAGTCAACGACTTTGTTCGCCTTCCCTACCCCGATGCTGACGTCATGCCCGGGTACGCACGTGACGAGGAGGACTTCCGCGTCAATCAGCTCACCAATCCCGCCAATACGCAGAGATACGAATACCCGGACGGCGAATCTGCCAAGTTCATGATCGGGGAAGACGGGGCACTCTGCACGGAAATCAGCGGCACCATCATCGATGAGGACGGTGTCGTCCGCTGGATTCAGAACGGGATGCTCGTCTGGCACGCAGGACTCGTGCGGGACGGTAGCGGGTATCGGTATTTCAAGCGTAACGGTATGGTAAAGGGCAGCACGGTTTATGTTGCCAAAACCAACGGTCTGCTTGATCCCGGCACGTATTCCTTCGACGAGAACGGATTTCTGATTGAGCACGAGGGCATCGTGCGAGAAGCCGACGGAAACGTGTTCTACTATGAAAAATACCTCAAAACCGCCGCGGGACTCGTCCGGGATACGGACGGCAGTTTCTACTACATTACACCCAGCAAAGTTGCGGTTCGTGACGGGATTGCCTACGTTCCGGGAACCAAGACAAACGGTCTGCTGGATGCCGGTTATTACTACTTTGATGCGGACGGCAGGATGATCACGCACGAGGACGGACTGTGCGAAATCAACGGCGACCTGTACTACATGGAAAACTATGCTCTCGTCGCCAAGGGGCTTGTCGAATCCGGTGGAGATTACTACTACTTCTCCAGCGAACTCAAGGTATCACGTAACCGGTTGCACTATATCTCCGCCGCACGTGCCAATGGACTGAAGCCGGCTGGCGTATACCAGTTCGGGGAGGACGGCAAACTGATCGTGCGGAACGGTATCCTGCGTGAGACGCTGGATGACGGCAAGGAATACCTCTTCTACTACGAAGACAATGTGCGTCAGATAGGAAGCGGTCTGCTCCAGTTAGAGGATGGCAGCTACATCTATGTGCGCTCCGGTGCAAACCTTGCGGTCGGCAGATACTATGTTACCAAGAACAACGGTCTGCTTCCCAGCGGTTACTATGAGTTTGATGAGAACGGGAAAATGATCGTGCCGTCTGCCGGGGAGTCGGAAACAGGCAATCCGTAACCGGCAGAGACCAGGGGAGACGCTGATTTCATGAGGCGGCGCAGAGGAATGTGCCGCAGCGCCAATCGGCGGTTCCCAAGCATAAAACAGGATCACCCGCAGTCCCCGCCGCTGTGGGGTCTGCGGGTGCAACTATGTTAAAAGATAACTCCGGAACCGGAAAAGTTTTCCGGAACGCGTCATGGCTCATTGCCTGCCGGATTGTGCAGGCGTTGCTGAGTTTCGTCATCGGAACACTGACTGCACGGTATCTGGGACCGTCCGGCTACGGCGTCATTGACTATGCGAATGCCATTGTATCCTTCATGGTACCGGTGGTACAGCTCGGTATCCGCTCAACGCTGGTACACGAGATTATCTCGGCACCGGAGCGTGAGGGGCAGGTTCTCGGAACCTCGCTCTGTATGAGTGCAGGCGCCAGTCTGCTGGGGATAGCGGGCGTTGCGGCGTTTGCCGGCATCGCCAACCGAGGCGAGAAGGAAACCGTCATCGTCTGCGTCCTGTACAGCATCTCGCTTCTGTTTCAGGCGACCGAGATGCTGCAGTACTGGTTTCAGGCAAAGCTGATGTCCAAGTACGTAGCTGTCACGTCACTGATCGCCTACGCCGCCGTATCCGCATACCGGTGCTTTCTGCTCATCACGGGCAGGAATGTCTACTGGTTCGCGCTGTCGCAGGCACTGGATCTGATGCTGATCTCGGTCTGTCTCTACTTCCTGTACCGGCGGCTGTCCGGTCAGCGTCTGAGCGTATCCATGCCTTTGGCAGGCGCGATTCTCCGTCGGAGCAGGTATTACATCCTCTCCGGCATCATGGTTACATTCTTCTCACTGACCGACCGGGTGATGATTACACTCCTGCTCGGAAAGGAGGCAAACGGCTTCTATTCCGCCGCCGTCACCTGCGCGGACATAAGCCGTTTTGTGTTTGCCGCCATTGTAGATTCTGCACGTCCCGCCGTGCTGGAGGCAAAAAAAGCCGACTCGCCGGACTACGGGCTACGCATCTGCCGTCTGTACTCGGTGATTGTGTACCTTGCACTGGCGCAGGGGCTGGTGCTGACAGTGGGAGCTCCGCTGATTGTTCGCATCCTGTACGGAAAAGCCTACGGAGCTGCGGTTCCGACTCTCCGGATTATCGGCTGGAATACGCTGTTTGCCTACGCGGGCAGCGTCCGGAACATATGGATACTCGCCGAACAGAAGCAGCAGCTGCTCTGGAAGATCAATCTTGCCGGTGCCGTGCTGAATATCGCGGCAAACAGCCTGCTGATCCCGCTGATCGGCATTGAAGGAGCGGCGGCGGCTTCGGTCGGAGCGCAGGCGCTCGTCAATGTTGCGCTGTGCTTTGCCCTGCCGGCTCTCCGCCCTGTCGGGAAGATGCTGCTGCAGGGAATCAATCCGTGCAGGTTGCGCAGACTCTGGAGCAGATAGCCGACAAAACCGTCAACTGCCTGATTATTTAAGGAGGCTTTACCAACGACATGAGCGTAAACCAACAGATCCGGAACACGCCGGACAAAAACGGAATCACCGTCTGGGGCTTTTTGAAGCTTCTGGCAAAAAAAGCCCACTGGTTGCTGATCGCGGGACTGGCGGCGGGACTGGGTGTATATTTTGTTGTTGCGGTGCTGATTTCTCCGACTTACGAATCGTGCGCCACGTTCTACGTGTACAACAACTCCGGCAGCGACTCCGGCAACCATGTCAGCGTCGGCGACCTGCAGGCAGCATCCGACCTTGCCGCCACGTACTCCGAGATACTGGAAAGCAACTCGGTGCAGACGGCTGTCCTGAACCAGTTGGGCGGCGACAGCAATATTACCCAAGCCAAGCTGAAACGGATGGTGCAGGTATCGGTTGTGTCGGGCACGCAGATCATCAAGGTCGTTGTATCCTCCTCTGATCCGGAATTCTCCTGCAAGGTGGCAAATGCCTTTATACAGGTCGCCCCGACGGAAATCGTCCGGATCACCAAAGCCGGCGGCGTCGAGATCGTGGACAGACCGACTGTGCCGACCGAAAAAACCGCTCCGCACACGGCGTTTGACACGCTGATCGGTGCCGTGATCGGCGTCATCGTCGCCTGCATCGTCATCATCGTGCGGGAAGTATCGGACACGACCGTCTATCTGACCGAGGATGTGTCCGGCGTCACGGTGCTGGGAGAAATCCCGAAGATAGAAGTGCCGGAAGGCAGATACGTATACTGGAAATTAACAGAAGGGAGGGCAGATCGCTATGGGAATCCTGCCGTTCAGGAAAAGCGTCCCCCTGACAACCCGTGAAATCCTGATCAACAACCGGAAGCGCCTGCTCAACAACGAAACCCCTTTTGCCATTAAGGAAGCCTACATCAAACTGCGCACCAGTCTGATGTTCTGCATGACGCAGGACGGCGGGAGCGTCTGTCGGGTCTTCGCTGTCACAAGCCCCAATCCTTCGGAGGGTAAGAGCCTGACAGCCGCCAATATCGCCATCAGCTTTGCCATGCTGGGCAGGCGCACTCTGCTGATTGATGCGGATATGCGCAAGCCGACCCAGCGCCTTCTCTGGAATGTGCGGACAACCAGCGGTCTTTGTGACTATCTCGCCGCGATCCGTCCGCTGGAAACTGCACGGGTCGAGGATCTGCCGCTTTCCCTGATCTGCACCGGCACCATTCCGCCAAACCCGTCGGAGCTGCTTGCTTCCGACCGGATGAAGCGCTTTGTGTCCGGATGCTCCCGGGACTATGCCTATGTTTTCATCGATACGCCCCCCATCAACACGGTCGCGGACGCACAGATCGTTTCGGCTTTCGTGGACGGCGTGATCCTGGTTGCCAAATCGGGCGGAACAGGCGCGGATGAACTCAATACCGCCATCAGCTCCGTGGAGCGGGCTGGCGGCAATCTGTGCGGTGTCGTGCTGAACGACGTGGACATCAAAGCCATCCGGCGCTCCTACCGCTATGACGGTCGGTACGGGAATCAGAACGCATATATGGATTCCTATGGGAACAAGTAGCGTCGTTCTTCCTGATACGACGCTGGATTACCATGCGCACATCCTGCCGGGATGCGACCACGGGAGCGACAGTGTCGAGACATCCCGCAGGCAATTGGAAATGGCGCGGAAAGCGGGCGTTGCGACTGTCTGCGCAACGCCCCACTTCTACCCGCAGCGTGAAACCGTCGCTTGCTTTCTGGATCGGCGCGCACGGACGGCAGAACTGCTCCGTGCCGGACTGCCTGCTGACGCGCCCCGGATACAGCTCGGTGCCGAGGTGCTGATCTGTGACGGACTGGAACGGATGCAGGAGCTGCCGCTGCTGTGCCGGGAGGGAACCGACGAGCTGTTGCTGGAGCTACCGTTCTATCCGTGGCAACCCACGGTATGGCAGACGCTTTGGCGCCTGTGCGAACGGGATGATATCCGGCTTGTTGTTGCGCACGCCGACCGTTACCCGCCGGAAAATATCCGTCGGCTAATACAGGAAGGCGTACCGCTTCAGTTGAATGCCGACTGCCTGCGTAAGCCGCTCCGCAGATGGCTGTATCTCGCTTGGATCCGGAGCGGATATGTGCCCTATCTGGGAAGCGATATGCATATGCTGGGACGCGGCTACTGGGATTTTGCCCTGTGCCGCGACTGGCTGAGCCGGCACCTGTCGGCGCAGGACACGCGATCCGTACCGGAGGAAGAACATGATCATGCAGAAAGCCGGGACAACTGAACAGGTGAAGCCTTGGGAGCGTCCCGGCGTACTGCTGGGGGGCTGCCTTTTGGCTTGCTTACTGCTTGTCCTTGCCCAGACAGTCGGCAACGGGTTCCTGCTGTTGCTCGTGCTGATCGGCTGTCTTCTGCTCGCGGCACTTGCATGCCGGCAGGGCTTGGCGATCCCGGTTCTGCTCTTTTTCCTGCCGTGGAGTCCCCTGATGAAGTTGGCACCGGGCAGAATATCCTTCTACACGATTGGCTTACTGATCTGCTGTGCCCTCGCCCTGGCGCAGGACGGCATGCGGCTGACAGTCCGGCAGGTCGTTCTGGCGGCATCTCTCATGGCGCTGACGCTGACCGCCAAAATCCTGCAGACCGGCTCCATCACGAACGACTACCTGATGTTCGTATTCATGCTCCTGCTGTTCCCTTGCGTTGCCCGCTCCTGTCCCCGGGCGACCTCGTTCCGATGCGCAACCATGTTCTTTGCCTGCGGCATTTTTTCCGCCGCTATCCTTGCCCGGCTGGTCGCGCACTATCCGAACATCTCCCGGTATATTATTGTGGAGTCCTACCTGACGGTCACGCGCCTGTCCGGTTTTTACGGCGATCCGAACTTCTACTCCGCGCACGTCGCCGCCTGCCTTGCCGGTGTGCTGGTGCTTCTTTCCCGTGAGACCGAGAAGCGCCGCCAGATTCTGCTCGCCGCCGTATCCGTCGCCCTTCTGTACTGCGGATTGCTTTCTGCTTCCAAGACTTTTGTCCTCACGGTCGCCTGCCTGTTCCTGTTCTGGCTCCCGATCCTGCTGGAGCGCGGCAACTACGGATCAGCCCGGACGCGGTTGCTGTTCGGTGTGCTGTGTGCCGTTGCTTTCGTGCTGGTGTCCCCTGCCTTCCGGCAGGTACTTCAAATCATAGGCGCACGCTTCACCGAGGGGGAGGGACTCGCCGGACTGACTACCAATCGCACTACACTGTGGTTGCAGTACCTCACCGCCTTCGTGCATGACATCCCGCTGACCCTGTTCGGCGCGGGATATACGAGTGTCAATCTGTTCCGCAAGGCGTCGCACAACACGCTCATACAGGCTGTGTATCAATTCGGAATACTCGGCATCCCCCTTCTGCTGGTATGGATGTGGAATATGCTTGCGGATATGTTTCCGGAGTCGGACAAGCCCCTCGCCGGGTGGAAGTACACCGTCCTGCTCTGTGTCGGCTCATTCCTGCCGTGGATGGCGCTGGATATCCTTCAGTACGATGAGTTTTTCCTGCTCCCGGTATATGTCCTGCTTGGAGTCGCACACGTGGCAGGCTGGGATACACCGGCGGAATCCGCCGAATCCCATGAAAATGCCGACTAAGGCACTGCACAATCACAGCTAAGACCTTGCGGCGCGTCTTTGCCACCGTTGTTGCGCAGTATTGTCAAGCAATCTGTCGTCCGGAATCGGCATCCGTATCCGATTCCGGACTTTCCGCGCATAGACCCGGAAACGGAACGTTGGATGCTTCCCGTTATTCACAAATTACATCTTGCAAATTCAACCGGCTTGTGCTATAATAAAATGTCAGTGTTCTGCCTGCGTGGGCGAAACATCAGAATCAACGAACAACGAATAACACGATTGGGGTTTTCATATATGCCGAATGAAATACATTCACATATGCGGTGGAATCTGTACACCTTTCTGGTGAAGCACTTCAGCCTGACCGGCTGGCAGTCCTTCGCCGTGATGGCGGGCTGCCTGTTACTTTGTATGGTCATTCCATACCTCCTGGGCAGCTTCAATTTCGGGCTGATTATTTCCAGACGCAAGTACCATGACGACATCCGCATACACGGCAGCGGCAACGCGGGCACAACCAACATGCTCCGCACCTACGGACCGAAAGCCGCCGCTCTTACGCTGGTGGGTGATATGCTCAAGGCGGCGCTGGCTGTCATACTCGGCTACCTGCTCGTCAACAATCAGGCAGTTGCGTACAACGAGGCAGGACGCTTCATCGGTGTATTCGGGGACAAGCCCGGCGCTGCTGTGGCTGGCCTGTTTGTGGTAGTCGGACATATGTTTCCCTGCTTCTTCCGGTTCCGGGGCGGCAAGGGCGTTGCCACTACCGGCATGGTCATCCTGTTGCTTAACCCCATCGTCTTTCTGATCCTGTTCGGGATTTTCGCCATCATCGTGCTCTGTACCAAATACGTGTCGCTGGCATCGGTCATGGGCGTTTGTCTCTATCCTGTTCTGATGTCCGCCTTTGAGCTCCGCAACAACGGCTCCCCAACGGCAACCCTGCTGTCGGTCGTCATAACGGTTCTGGTGGTATTCATGCACCGCGAAAATCTCAAGCGCCTCAAGGAAGGCAAGGAATCCAAGTTATCCCTCGGCCAAAAAAAGGATCCTGCGCCAGAGCCTGCCCCCGACCCTGCCACGCTGACAGGAAAAGCCAAACGCGCCGCGCGCCAGGCACAGCATGAGGCGGATATACGGGCTGCCGCCGAGGAGCCGGATTATGAATTTGTAACCTGCACGGGATGCGGCTCGCTGATTCCCCGCTCGCGCCGGAAGTGCGGCTACTGCGGAACGGAAAACGCGCAGTACCGTCCGGATCAGTCGGAAAACAGCAGCGACAGAAAGAGCCGCCAACGCAAGTAAAACGCAGGAAACTGACAGGAGCTGCCTGCTCCGGAAAGGACATATCATGTCATCGTCCGCCTCGTCTGCCGTGCGGGAAAACGCCTCCGGCGTGCTGTACGACCTCCTGACCGATGCCGCCGGCGCCGGCTTATTGGAGAAGGCGGTATTCTCGAAATGCCGTGACCGCGCGGTCGTGCGGATCGTGCTGACCCTGCGGCTGGTGCGGAACAACGTCGTTCTGCAAGCCGAGACCTTCCGGCAGGCAGAGGTTGCCGCAGTCTCCGGAAAAGCCAAGCCTGTTCAGGCGGGGCAGGAAAATCTGCCGCTGGATTCGCCATCCGGGCAGACCCGCGACCGTCTGACCGGACTTATCGCCGCCTGCGACCAGATCAACCTGATTACAACGGCTGGGAGTGCCGAATTCCGGCGTTCCCGCAACGGTGCGGAGATTCTGCTGGGCGCGGCGAAAGTACGCGCGGCACTGGATGCCGCACAGCTTCCCGGCGGCAGTGCCCCCCGAAAAATCGACATTGCCGGACACGATCGGGTCAAACAGCACATTCTGACAGGTGCCGAGCCGTTTCTCATCCGTTTGGGAGTCAGCGACGCAAACGGTCGTGTTCACGACAAGAAACAGCCGAAATTCCGCCAAATCAACCGTTTTCTGGAACTGATCCGGGATACGGAATCTGCCTTACCCGCCACGGGATGCCTGCATATCTGCGACCTGTGCTGTGGGAAAAGTTACCTCTCCTTCGCCGTATACCACTATTTCACCGCTATCCGGCACCGGGAGGTGCACATGGTGGGCGTCGACATGAAGGCGGACGTCATGGATGCCTGCAATGACATTGCACGCGATCTCGGTATGACCGGGCTGGCCTTCCTGTGCGCCGACATCAGCCTGTACGAATCAGATGAACCGGTCGATATGGTCATCTCGCTCCATGCCTGCGACACGGCAACTGACCTTGTGCTGGGAAAAGCCATAGAATGGAAGGCAAAGGTGGTGCTCTCCACCCCCTGCTGCCACCACGAGCTGAACCGGACGCTGAACTGTCCGGAATTGGAATTCATCGCGCGGCATTCCCTGCTTCGTCAGAAGCTGTGCGATGCGGCGACCGATGCCCTGCGCCTTGCCCGCCTGGAGGCAGCCGGATACGAGGTGGCAGCGCTGGAGCTGATTGATCCGGAGGAAAGCCCAAGAACGTCATGCTCCGCGGCGTGCGGCGGTATGACCCATCCTCGTCGCGCTGCAAGGCGGCGGCGGAAACGCTGAAGAACGCCACCCGTCTGCTGACCGGGCTTGACGGGGACTGAAGGAGGTCATCATCTGCGATGTGTAAAAAGCTGTTTGCACGCCTGACAAAAAGCAAAGATCCTTCCAGCAGTCGCTATCGCCGCGACATGGCAAGGCAGATATGCGGGCATCACGTCCGCTACATAACCGAAAAACGGAATGATATTGAGGAAGTCATCGGACGCGAGGGCAGTCTGAACATCAAGGATGACTGCTTCATCGTGTCCACGCCGGCGGATACCATTCTTCGCTGCCGCATCGAGGATATGCAGGCATGGGAGCTTTTGTCGCACGACGGTGTGGTCATCACGGCGCCCGACATCGAACACGGCGGCGCCGAGCGGACAATCATCGTGTACTACGTATACTATCGTTGAGTGGAGGACGCGGGATCCCGGCTACGTTGACCGGACGGATTCCTTCTTCCCTTCCCCATACAAGGAGGTGAACCCCATGTCGGTCGGTCAGTCCGGTATACTCCGTGCGCACACGCTGTTCCGCGAGGGGCACTACGGAGAGGCGGTTGCGCTGTTTTCCGCCGGAGCACGTGAAGGAAATACGCGCGCGCTGTTCAATCTTGCCTACTGCCTGCAGTATGGCTATGGCGTGCAGGCAGATCCGGCGCGGGCATTCGGTCTCTATCAGCATCTCCTGTACGAGGAGGACGGCGATGCGGCATACAATGCCGCCGCCATGCTGCTCACCGGGCGCGGCGTGCCTTGCGACCCGCGTGCCGGTTACGAACTGATGCTGACCGCCGCAGAGCAGGACTGCATCGAGGCACAGCTGTATGTTGCCATGGTTCGGCTGACCGGTTGCGTCGGTGAGCCGGACACACCCAGCATCCGGCGCATCCCTTTCCACAAGCCGGATCGGCGTGAAGCGGTGCCCCTGCTGGAATCGGTCGGTGCTCCGGACGAAAGACTGATGGATCGCCGCTTTGAAATCGTGGATGCCGACGAGGAGGAAGCGATATACTATATGCGGAAAGCGGCACACAACCAGGGAGACTATACGGGAACCTCGGTCGGAGACGCGGAGTTCCTGCTTGCAAAGTGCGCTGATGAAGGCTTCGGACGGGAGATGGATCATGGCGAGGCGGCGGAACTGTACCTCCGTGCCGCCGCACACGGCAGTCTTGCCGCGCGGGAAAAAGTCAAGACCCTTCCCGCCTATCAGATCGAGCAGGCAAAGGCGCGCCTGCGCATGAAGAATACATCCGCCAACACAAAACGCATCGGCAGAACGGGCAGGAGCGGGAACTGACTGCTACCGCCCCGAAAGGAGGAATCCTCATGCTGCTTGTAATCGACGCGGGCAATTCCAGCATTTCGCTGGGGCTGTTCGAAACCCCTGATGTCGGCGCTCCCGACGGAAATACACCGGGCGGGCGTCCTGCTCTGCTTTGGAATGTCAAAATTGCCGCTGATCCGCAGCGCAGTGCCGATGAATACCGCCTGACACTGGGTCTTCTGCTCCGCGACGGAGGCTATTCGCCCGCCGACGTGGACGCCGTGGCGCTTGGTTCCGTAGTGCCTGCCCTGACGCACACACTCCGGGAAGCGCTCGGACGGCTCTGCCGCGGGTCGGACGGAACACCGGTTCCGCTTCGCACGGTAAGTGCCGGAACACGCACGGGGCTTGTCCTTCAGGTAGACGACCCCGCCCAGCTGGGCGCAGATATCGTGACCGGCGCCGCCGCAGCCGTCTGGCTGTACGGAACCCCGGTCGCGGTACTGGACTTCGGAACAGCGACCGTGCTGTCCTGCGTGGATGCCAACCGCACGTTGCTGGGCGTCTCCATCGCACCGGGGATGCAAACCTCGCTCGACGGTCTGCGCGGTGCGGCGGCTCTCATACCGCACGTGGAACTCCGCGCACCGGAGAGTGTGCTGGGACGCAACACTGCCGATTCGGTCCGTGCCGGGGTTGTGTACGGAACGGCGGCGATGGCGGACGGACTTGTCGAGCGCACCCTGCGTGAGGCGCACCTGCCGCCTGATACACCGGTGGTCGCCACCGGCGGGCTTGCCGGACTGATTCTTCCCTTCTGCCGCCGCCGGATGCACCGGGAGGACGCACTGACGTTATACGGGCTGTACCGCGTCTTTGCGCTTACTGCCCGGCGCGAGGCACTGCGAAAGAAGTAAGGCGTTCCGCCATTTTGCTGTTTTCGATTCCGATGACAGCTTTCGGTGACAGGTTTCTCTCTCACCGGAAGATGATCATAAATTTTACGCGCCGTACCCGGATGGGACGGTAGCACGGGGTGAAAGTCCCCGAAGGAGATATACCCATGGGAAAGAAAACCCAATCCCTCAAAATCCGTCAGATGGTACTGCTGGCCATACTGACAGGCGTAATTCTGGTACTGCAACTCACCGGATTCGCCATCAAACTGCCGTTTCTCGGAACTTCAATCAGCCTGGTGCTGATCCCCATCACGCTGGGTGCCATGATTTTAGGACCCGCCGCAGGGGCGTTTTTGGGCTTTGTGTTCGGCGCCGAGGTATATATCGCGCTCGGCGTGCTTGGCATGGATCCCTTCACTGCCTACCTGTTTCAGCAAAACCCGGTCGCCACGGCAGGCATCTGCCTGATCAAGTCCACCCTTGCAGGATTCCTGTCCGGTCTTGTGTTCCGTCTGCTGCGTCAGAGAAACCGCGTAGCGGCGACCTTTACTGCCGCTCTCGTTACGCCCGTTGTCAACACAGGTATTTTCGTGCTCGGCTGTCTGCTGATCTCCGGCACCCTGAGCGGATTTATGCAGACAAATAATATCGGCGGATCGGTCGTCTACTTCCTGCTGATCGGTTGCGCCGGCTTCAACTTCCTCTTTGAGGCTGCACTCAATCTTATTCTTGCCCCTGCACTGGGGCAGCTCTGGCACATAGCTGCTCACCGCTTCGGGACAGCAGACTGAATCTGCAAGCCCCCGCTTTGATCCGCGCTTCCCTAAGGCAACCCCGCACAATGGCAGTGGCGCAAATGTGCCGTCCAGGCTTCAGCCCCTCCATTGCGCGGAATTGTCTAACATCCGAAAGGAGTTTTTGCTACTATGTCCGACACTGCAAAGAAAACCGCCATCCGGGTAGAATGCCCTCCCTATCAGTTGCTTTGCCGCCTTACCGGAAAAGCGCGCGCGATGCGCGACGCCGTCCGGGACGAGATCCGCGAGGACGTTGATGCCGTCCGCCAGCGCGATCCCGCCGCACGGAGCGACGCGGAGATTTTACTGCTCTACTCCGGCGTCCATGCTATCCTTGCCTACCGCGTAGCACATAAGCTGTACCTCTCCGGGCATCCCCTGTCCGCCCGGACGGTCAGCCAGCTGGCGCGGTTTATGACCGGAATTGAAATACACCCCGCCGCTCAAATCGGGAAGGGTCTTTTTATAGACCACGGCATGGGCGTTGTCATCGGCGAGACAACCGAGATCGGCGACAACTGCACGCTTTATCAGGGCGTGACGCTGGGAGGTACCGGCAAGGATTGCGGTAAACGTCACCCCACTTTGGGCAACAATGTGCTGGTTGGCTGCGGCGCCAAGGTGCTTGGTCCGCTGACCATCGCGGACAACTGCAAAATTGCCGCCGGTGCTGTTGTCCTGACCGACATTCCGGAGAACAGCACGGCGGTCGGTATCCCTGCGCGCATCGTCCGGCGACACGGACGCAAGGTTGATGATCTCGATCAAGTACACATTCCCGACCCGGTCGCGCAGGAGCTCCGCAAACTGCGGAAAGAGGTCAATGACCTCAAAAAGCAGGTTGCATCACTGCACAGTGCCGATTCGGATGACAGCGGCGGCAGACAGGCGCAGGAATAAATGCTTGCCGCCCCCTGCGTCCCTTCAGGAGTCCGGCGCGCGTTTGGCTCTGTCCGGCAGGGTAACCGCATTGTGCAGAGCACGACCTGCAAAATAATCATCCAGGTTCTGCACGGTCGTCTCGGCGATGTTGGACAGCGCCTCCTCGGTCAGGAACGCCTGATGCGAGGTCACAATGACGTTCGGCATGGAAATCAGCCGGGCAAGCGTGTCATCCTCTACGATGTGCCCGGAAAAATCCCGGAAGAACCACTCGGATTCCTCCTCGTACACGTCGAGGCAGGCGGCACCTATCCGGCGTGACTTGATCCCTTCCAACAGCTCCTCCGCATCAATCAGTGCGCCGCGTGACGTGTTGACTATGACCACGCCCTTCTTCATCTTTTCCATAGACGCACGGTCGATGAGGTGATAGGTCTCCTCTGTCAACGGGCAGTGCAGTGAGATAATGTCGGACGTGCGGAACAGTTCGTCCAGGGTGACGTACGGAATGGACATGTCCTCGGCAGGATACTTGTCATACGCCAGGATGCGCATTCCGAATCCGCGGCAGATATCCATGAAAACCCGCCCGATGCGTCCGGTTCCGATGATGCCGACTGTTTTGCCGTGCAGATCAAAGCCCGTCATGTTGTTCAGGCTGAAATTGAAGTCTCTCGTTCGGATATACGCCTTGTGGATGCGCCGGATTGAGGTCAGGAGCATTGCCATGGCGTGCTCCGCGACGGCGTATGGCGAGTATGCCGGTACGCGCAGGATAGTTATTCCCAACCGTTCGGCGCTCTCCGGATCCACCTGATTGAATCCGGCACAGCGTAGCGCGACCACCCGGATGCCGAGCGCGGACAATGCCTCCAGCACTGCCCCGTCCAATGTATCGTTGACGAACGCACACACTGCGTCGCATCCGCGTGCCAGCTCGGCGGTGTCGGCATTCAGGCGGGTCTCATAATACTTGAATTTCATGTTGTGCGCCTGCCCGAACGTCTCAAATCCCGGCTTATCGTATGGCTTGGCGTCAAAAAAGGCGATTTTTCTCACACTTGTTTCTCCCTCCTGCAGCTTCAGGAAACACTGATTCGATGAGGTGGCGCAAATCATGTGCCGCCGGATAAATCGGTGTTTCCTTAATGGCACCTTAAATTATTTCATGAAAACAGTATGCCCCGCAAGGATGTTATCCATGCGGGGCACAGTTCTGAAAACCTATGAATGTGCTGACTGTAATACTGCGCCTGCACGGCTAACGCCTTGGCGGTACATCCGTGCCACCGTCGACGGTATTGCCTTACAGCTCGCGGAATATGTCGGTTGCCGGATAGGCAGACCGGATGGCGGTCTCAAAATCCGGGCGGAACACGCACTCCAGACTGATGCGTCCGGTATAGTGCATCGCCCGCAGAGCCTCCGCCCAGGGACGCATGGCGGGAACATCCGCTTCTGTCGGCGCACCGCGGTCGCTGTCCGGACGTGCCAGATGGACATGGAACAGCCGACTGGGCAGATCCGGCAGGGATGCCAGCTCGCTCAGCGATTCGCCGTTCTCCCGGAAATGATAAAAGTCCAGCAACACGCCCACCGCCGGATGTCCGACGGTGCGGCAAAGCGCAACGCCGTCCGCCACCGTGTTGAGCAGTGTATCTTCCCGGTAGCAAAGCGGCTCAATCGCAATCTTCATGCCAAAGGACTGCGCCACCTCACCGCACCGGTATGTGATATCCGCAAAGCGTGCCAGCGCCTCGGCTTTTTCCATTCCCGCCGGGACACGTCGGGCGTGGCCGGAACCCAGCACGGCTATCCTGCCGCCCAGCTCTGCCGCGCGGGAAAAGGCGCGCGACAGGTACGCGCGCAGGTCGCCCGGTTTCGTTCCGTACAGATCAAAGCCGCCCGGAATGAGCCCGTTGAAGCAGGCTACATCCAATCCGGATTCTGCACGTGCCCGCTTGGCATCGGCAAACCCGTCCTCATCAAGGGAAGCCAGCCATGCCAGGACACCTTCACAATAGTCATAGCGGTAACGCGCCAGCACCTGCCACTCGCGCGGACCGCCGCAAACACCAATCTCCATATCTACGCTCTACACCCCGGGATGGAGGATTTGTGCGGTAATCAGTAGTTATCAGCGCTTATCTCAAAGTAGGACTGCGGATGGGCGCACACGGGACATACCTCCGGCGCCTTGGTGCCTACTACGATATGCCCGCAGTTGCGGCACTCCCACACCTTGACCTCGCTCTTCTCAAAAACAGCGGCGGTCTCGATGTTGTGCAGCAGGGCGCGGTAACGCTCCTCATGCCGCTTTTCGATGGCGGCGACCATGCGGAACCGCTTGGCAAGCGCGGTAAAGCCCTCCTCCTCGGCGGTCTTGGCAAATGCCTCGTACATATCCGTCCACTCGAAATTTTCCCCGGCGGCGGCAGCCTCCAGATTGGCAGCGGTATCGCCAATCCCCTCCAGCTCCTTGAACCAGAGTTTGGCGTGCTCCTTCTCGTTGTCCGCAGTTGCCTGGAAGATGGCTGCAATCTGCTCAAAGCCTTCCTTGCGGGCAACCGATGCGAAGTATGTATACTTGTTTCTTGCCTGAGACTCTCCGGCAAATGCCGCCTGCAGGTTGGCTTCTGTCTTGGTTCCTGTGTACTTGCTCATAAATGATCCTCCTGTGTTTGTGTTTTTGGGAATATCGGGGTACATCACGTGCGCGGCGCGTCCGGCGGATTCCGGCGATCCGCATCCGACTCCTCCTCACCGTAGTGCCTCCACTTGATGCTGTTGACAATGGCAAGCGTCAGAATGATCAGCACACTCGCCGTAACCCATGTCATGATGCGGGTCAGCAACGCATCGGGACCTGCTGCCGCCTTGCATATCTGCCACGCGCAGATCTCTACCCCGCAACCGCTGAGAATCTTGACCAATCGATTCTTCGACAGTACCAGCAGGGCAACCAGAGCTAGAACGCAAAGTCCCTCCACGACCACAATACCGACCGGGAATGGATGTGTCCGGCAGAAAACAGCCTGTCCATCGACAGAGATGTGCGAATGAAGCGGTAACTGACAGCTAAACGGCATGGGAAACACCTCGATTCAAAGATTTTGACGGATCCGTACCGATACCCTCACATATAGTATACCCCATTTATCGAAAAAAAGTTCGGAATTTGGCAAAAAAATTCCCGTTTTTTCAAAGTTTGTAGGAATGCATATAAATTTATTGCCATATATGTGCAAGATAACCATTCCAAAAATATTGCAAATACCCCTTCCATTCCGGCGCTTCCTGTGGTATAATAGGCACGTTTGAAGATGTCGTAAGAACTAAGAACTGTGAGAGGGGGAGCACTGTATGTATTCCTACGCATCGCTGTGCCGTGCGCTGGCGGCAACGGATGCCCCGCAGGAGGAAGCCTGCCTGTTGCTCGCGCATTTTTGCGGTGTCGGGCGGGCGGAGCTGCTTTGCGACCGGGATCGCCTGTATGGAAACGACGCGCTGGACGCCGCCGTCCGACAGCGGCTGACGGGGTACCCCCTCCAGTACATCTTGGGCGAATGGTATTTTTTCGGCTGTCGGTTCCGCGTGTCACCCGCCTGCCTGATCCCGCGTCCGGACACCGAGGTGCTGGTGGAAGCGGGACTGGAGCGTGTGGAAAAGGATGCCGTTGTCACCGATCTCTGCACCGGCAGCGGATGTATTGCGACTGCCCTGCTGGTCAGCCGCCACGACATCGCCCTGTGCGCAGGATTGGAGCTGTTCCCTGAGACGCTGGCGCTGGCTCAGGAAAATGCCGCCCGCAACGGAGTCGGCGACCGGTTCCTGCCGATTTGTGCCGATCTGCTGACCGACGGGGCAGACCGTCTGCACGCGGCACTGCGCGGACGTCTGCCGGAACGGCAGGACGCCCGGCTGGACATGATCCTCTCTAATCCGCCCTATATCAGGCGGGCAGAACTGCCCGGTCTTGCGCAGGAGCTTGCCTACGAACCGCGGGCGGCGCTGGATGGCGGGGAGGACGGACTTACGTTCTATCGCGCGATCCTCAACCGCTTCGGTGACTTGCTCCGCCCGGGCGGGTGGCTGCTTTTGGAGATAGGATGCGGGCAGGCAAATGACCTGCTTCGTCTCGCCGGGGAAGCGGGCGGCTGGACGGACGCGGAAGTACGGCAGGATCTCGGCGGACGTGACCGGGTGATTTGCCTGCGGCGCACGGTATGGACCGACAGCGCATAAACTGGAGAAGCCGCACGGCGCGTGCGGACAATGACGGTACGGAGGATTAAACGGATGAACATACTGATTCTGGCTGGCGGACTGTCCCCGGAGCGTGAGGTGTCCTTCACGAGCGGATGTCGCATTGCCACGGCTCTGATCGGCAGAGGGCATCGGGTCTGCCTGTGCGACCCCTACACAGGATGCGATCCGGACGGAAAACCGCCTGTCTATACGGCGGACGCAATCCGTCCGCGCCGCATCGGAATGAAGGTGCCGGATCTTGCGACGCTCAAGCGCGAATCCGGGCGCGGAGAGAGACGCATCGCACCCGGCGTAATGGAGCTTTGCCGCACGGCGGAGGTCGTATTCATCGCCCTGCACGGCGACATCGGGGAGGACGGACGCCTGCAGGCAATGCTGGAAACCGAGGGCATACGGCACACAGGCTCGGGCTATGCAGGCTGTCTGCTCGCCATGGACAAGGACATTGCCAAAAGGCTGTTCCGCGAGGCGGACATTCTGACCCCTGACTGGGTACATTGCGACCTGTCCCGGCAGACTGCCGAAGCAACGGCGGCACATATCGAGGAGACGGTCGGCTACCCATGCGTGGTCAAACCCTGCAGCTGTGGCTCCAGCGTAGGCGTATCCATGGCTGAGGATCGGGAGGAGCTGATGCAGGCACTGACACTTGCCATGCAATATGAGGGGGATATCATCGCCGAACGGCGCATACAGGGACGTGAAGTAACCGTCAGCGTCTTGGGCGGGCGGGTACTGCCCGCGGTCGAGATCGTCCCGCACGAAGGCTTCTACGACTACGCCAACAAGTATCAGGCAGGCGCCGTGGAGGAGCTTTGCCCGGCGCGCATCGCCCTGGCGGAGGCATCCGCACTGGCAGACGCCGCCCGGCGCGGCTTTGATGTGCTGCGTCTCGGCGGCTACGCCCGCTTCGATTTCATACTGGACAAAACCGGAACCGCATGGTGTCTGGAAGCAAACGCGCTGCCCGGTATGACGCCGACCAGCCTGCTCCCGCGTGCTGCGGCGGCAATCGGAATGGATTACCCTTCGCTGTGCGAGGAAATACTCCGGCTGGCGACCGAAATACCGGAATAAGGCACGCACCGCAGGTACTTGACCGGCGCAGGCGGTGTGTCAGACACGGACAAGTAAAAAGATAAGGGCGGACAATCAGACCGCCCTATCCAAGGAGGCAGAACATGAATAATCGGACAGAGCGTAAACGCATCGGCTACGCCGTGCTGGGACTCGGCATCGGCATGGCACACGCGGACGCTGCCTATGCCTCGGACAACGCAGACCTTGTCGCGGTCTGTGACATCGACGAGGCACGACTGCATCAGGCAGAGCAGGCTTACCCCGGGGTCACGCTGTACCGCGATTTTGAGCAGCTTTTGCACGATGAGCGGGTAGATATTATCAGTGTATGCCTGCCAAGCGCGATGCACGCGGATTTTGCCGTCCGGTGCATGGAGGCGGGGAAAGATGTTCTGGTAGAGAAGCCGCTGGATATAACACCGGCGCGCGCGGAGCTGATTGAACAGGCGCGCCTGCGCACCGGACGCACCTGCGGCGTGGTGCATCAGAACCGCTTCAATGCAGATATGCCCCCCATCCGGGACGCGGTTGTCTCCGGACGGCTGGGGCGGCTGATTCTCGGCACCTTTGCCGTCAAATGGTATCGGGAGCAGTCCTACTACGACCGCGGAGGCTGGCGCGGCACGTGGGAGATGGATGGCGGCGGATCGCTCATGAATCAGTCCGTCCACACGGTAGACCTGATGCAGTGGCTGATGGGCGACGTGGTTTCCGTCACGTCCACCATGAGCATTGCCAATCATAATATCGCAACCGAGGATCTGACCGCCTCCCTGCTTCGCTTTGCAAACGGTGCCACGGCAACCTTTGTCAGCACGACCTGCGCGTACCCCGGTATCTCCACCGAAATCTGCCTGTACGGAACCGGCGGTACGGTTGAGGCAGATGCCGATTGCCTGAAGACATGGAAGATGAAGGATTCCGCCGACGAGGACGCAGAGGAAGCCGCCATGCTGGCGCGCTACGGCGGCGGGAATCTGGCGGCGCTTTCCGCAGAGCCAAACCGCCTGTTCGGACACGCACACGTCGTGGAGGACATGATCGCCGCCGTGCGTGACGGACGGGATCCGGAGGTCATGCCCGCCGAGGCTTTGAAAAGTGTCCGGATCGTCCATGCGGTCTATGAATCCGCGCGGACCGGAAAGACCGTCATGCTGTAACAATGCAATGCCGGACGTGTGGTCGGCTGGCTGATGATTTCTGCTATATCCTCATGGGGCTTTCCACCGGAAGCAACTCTGAAAACGCGATGTTTCCTTTACTTGCGTAAATTTTCAAGATAAATGCAACAGTAGCCCCCGTCCGGAAATGCTGTCCCGGGCGTTTTGCGGCATCAGTCGGCAGGATTGTACAGGCTGGTTTGGCGCGGATGGGCGTGGCTTGGATTTTTGAGAAGATGATGTTCAAAGTCGCTTTGAAACCACAGATTCTGTTGGATATCCTTTTTTGCCCAAAAAGTTGTTGCCATGAAAAAATTTCGTAAAAGCCTTGACAAAAAGCATAAAAAGGTGTATAATTCAACGATTTAGCACTCGAGGCTAAATGGGTGGCTTGGGATAATTAAGGAGAAAAAATATGTACGTATTAATTGACGAAGCCGAGAGTCGCCGTTACAGAAACCAATGCTCCGATGTTATGACAAAAGCCTGCGCCGCTCTTCGCGAGAAAGGCATCAACGCACAGTTCGTGCTTGTCGGAAGCGGTGCGCGTAATCTGGTAACACGAAACGGCAATAGTCCGTATGACCTTGACTACAATCTTGAGATTGTATCCGCAGACAACGAATACCGGAAAGATTTGCGTAGCCTAAAAGACACGGTACGAAATGCACTGAACAAAGCCAATGGCTTTGATTTTTCGGATGCGCACGATTCAACGTCCGTTCTGACCTGCTTGCTTCATTTTGATGATACGCCAAATCTAAAATTCAGTTTTGATGTGGCTATTGTTGCAAAGAACCCTGATGGAACAATGTGCCGTCTCATCCACAACAAAAACGCAGGGAGATCGATGCGGGACCAGTATACCTGGAATGAAGTTCCCAGTTCTCACAATGTCGCATCCAAAGCGACCGCAATCAAAAAAGCCAATATGTGGCTTGAGCTCCGCGAGTGTTATGTTGACAAAAAGAACTTCTATCTTGAACGCAGAGATAGGGATCACCCTTCATTCATCGTGTATGTCGAAGCGGTCAATGAAATCTATAGCCGGTTACCGAAGAAAGTCCCGGCAAAGAAATCCCAAAAAACGGTTGTTCCCGCAAAGGCAACCAAAGTGCCCGCGAAATCCGAATTCAACTGTTCAATTCAGAAAGCACTCAGCAAAGCAAAACGCTATACCAACAATACCATTTGCTCTGTTGCTTCTCTCGCCTGTAAAAATTATGATGGGAAGAAAAACAAGAAAGCGGTTCAAAATGAACTGTGCCAAAAATTCGGTGCCGATGTTGGAAACGATATTTACACGCGAATCGCACCTCTCCTCAAATGATAACAACAATTTTATAAGACTGCCGTCCGGGTAACACCGGGCGGTTTTCTTATGCTCAATCGGAGATATTTTGAAAACAACTACCGAGTTTCAACTCGTCCCCGTGACGAAACTCGTCCCTTCTGTAAACAATGCCTGCACTCACTCCCCGGAACAGATAAACAAAGTAAGGATTTACAGACAAAATCCCAGACGTGCAAGCAAAAAATGCGGGGTGCTCCCCGCATTTTTTGCTATGCTATTTCTTGTCTGACTCCACCAGGCAGATCCCGTGAACCGGCACATGGCTCGGTGCACGGTCATTTTCGATGGATTATCAGAGGTTCACCGTGTTCAGATACGCTCCAGCATGGCGCGCAGGTTACGTAGTCCGGTTTCAATACCGTAAATGCAATCCTCCGAGCCTTCAAACTCGATGGAGCAGTAGCCGTCATACCCCGCCCGTTTGAGTACACGCAGGCACTGTTCAACGTTGACATCGCCCTCCCCAATGATGGCACCCTTGAAGTAGTTACAGGCGCGAGTCTGTCCGTATCCGGGCAACGGCTCGGTAGATTTGTACATATCCTTTGCGTGGACATGTACCGCATAGGGGGCGACACGGGACACGGCAGTCACGTTATCCTCATCCGCACAGACGAAGTTACCGACATCCACCAGCAGTCCGAAATTGTCGTGCGCTACCGCATTGAACAGCTGCTCTACGCGATAGCTGTCCTGTGCCACAAAGCCGTGGTTTTCAACGGCAGTCCGGATGCCCTTGGTCGCAGCATACTCCGTGACCGCACGGATGTTGGCAGCGATGGTAGGCAGCATCAGTCCGAAACTGCGTGCATTGCCGGTACTGCCAAGGCTGTAACAGGCATCGTGGCGCATGACAGAGCATCCCAGCACGGCGGCAATATCAACCTGCCGCTTCAAGCGCTCGACCTCGGCGGCGTTTCGCTCCGGTGTGTCCTGATACAGGCAGGCACCGATAGTGTAGGCGTTGATGGTCATGCCGCAGGCATCTGCCTCCGCGCGCAGATCGGCGGCGTAGGCAAGCTGTTCTTCATAGGTAGGCCGGGGCATATCCAGAAATTCGATAGCCTCAAAGCCCATCTCCTGCGCCTTGCGGATAGTGTCAAAATGGGACATCCTGCCGGTTCCGATGTATTGCTGGAACGAGTAGGAACTGACGGAAATTTTCATGGAATCTTTCTCCTTTTCTGCAACTGAATGCTTATCAGCCCCTGCTCATCACGTCGCGCAGGTGGTTGATCGCTATGCGGATATCGCCAATGGGATCATCTCCGACCTCGCGCTCAATGGTGAGGAAGCCGCGATAGCCGATCTCATCCAAAGCCCGGAGATAGGTGTCAAAGTGCACTGCTCCCTGCCCCAGCGGCATCTCCGCAAAATACTGGACGCCCTGGAACTCCTGCGGTACAGGATGCACTACGCCGTAAATGTATTCCGGCACGCCGCGGTGCAGCATTACGCCGTCTTTTGCGTGCGTGTGGACAATATAGTCCTTCAGGTTGTGTACGGCTGCCACCGGATCATCTCCTGTGACCATAACCAGGTTGGCAGGATCCAGGTTAACGCCCACGCCGCGCGAACCGCCCAGCGAATCCAGGAAATTTTTGAGCGTTTCGGATGTTTCGGGACCTGTCTCAACGGCAAAATGCGCGCTGATGGAGTCGGCATACGCGGCGAGCTGTCCGCAGGCTTCCTGCATGATACGGTAGCGCTCATGGGTCGGATCGGTGGGAATCACGCCGATATGCGTGGTGACAATGCCCGCCTCCATGTCTTGGGAGAGATCCAGAATGCGCTTGGATTTTTCAATGAGCTGTGGATTGAGCGTCGCATCGCCGAAGCCGTGCCCCAAATCCCCGCAGATTGCGGAAAAGCGCAGTCCGGCAGACTTTACCATATCCAGCAGTTCACGCCGTTTTTCAGGCGTCATGTTTTCGGGTGCGTGTTCCCCGTATGTGCAGTACATCTGAATTCCCTGCACGCCCAATTCTGCCGCACAGCGGATGGCGTCTGCCGCTGGCAGACGGAAAGACTCCAGCATTACGCCGATAGGGAATGAATACATATCGTACCTCCTTTTAGAGAACCTTGGTCGGCGACCTCGGTCATCATTGGTTATATTGTACACGAACGGGACGGGATTGTCAAGGTGTAACGGAAAAATTATCAAGAACGCACCCCCATTTTTGCCGGGCAGGGCATGACGGATGCGCGTGTGGGCGTGGATTGATCAAGCCAATGCCTGAGATAAGATAGGGGAAAGGCGGGCGCCCCCGCAAACCTTCCCCGCCGAAATTCCGGACGTTCCACTCCGGTATGTTCTAATGGCAGAACATTTCCCATATACTCCACTGACGAATGCAGTGAGAAACGGGAGGATTTTCTATGGCAGAGCATTCCATTTACAGGGACATCGCCGAACGGACCGGCGGCGACATCTACATTGGGGTGGTGGGACCCGTCCGATCCGGCAAATCCACCTTTATCAAACGGTTCATGGAAGCCCTTGTCCTGCCCAACATGGGCGACGGATACTCACGTGACCGGGCACGGGATGAGATGCCGCAGTCGGCGGCGGGCAAAACAGTCATGACAACCGAGCCGAAATTCATTCCGGATGAAGCAGTAACGGTAAAACTGGACGACAATGCCGTCATGCGGGTAAAAATGATCGACTGCGTAGGCTACATCGTACCGGATGCGATGGGAACGGTCGAAAACGGACAGCCTCGCATGGTACGCACGCCGTGGAGCCAGGAGCCGATGCCTTTCATTGAAGCGGCGGAAATGGGTACGCACAAGGTCATCACCGAACACGCGACCATCGGAATGCTGGTCACGACAGACGGAAGCATCGGGGATATCCCGCGCGCTTCCTATGTGGAGGCAGAGGAACGGGTCGTGCGTGAGCTGAAGGAAATGGGCAAGCCGTTTGCCCTGATTCTGAACTCAGCCAAACCGGATTCCGATGAAGCCACCGCGCTGGCGTATGAGCTGGAAACCAAATACGGCGTACCGGTGGCGCTGGTGTCCTGCCTGGAATTGGATGCGGAGGACATCCGGCACATACTGGAGCTGGTTCTGCTGGAGTTCCCCGTGACCGAGGTGCGTGTGCGGTTGCCGGAATGGACGACCGCGCTGGAGCCTGCACACCGCATACACGCCTCTGTCATCGGGCAGTTACGGCAGGCGGCAGATCGCGTCCGGAAAATCGGGGACATCCGGACAGCCTTCTCGGATTTCGACACGAACGAGTATGTTCGCAGTGTTTCGGTAGACGAAGTCGATCTGGGGCGCGGTTGCGCACTGGTTACACTGCATATGGCGGAAGACCTATACTACCGCGTCATCAGTGAACTGACAGGATTTGATATCGCAGGCGAAAAGGAACTGATTGATCTGCTCCGGACTCTTGCCGGGATGAAAGCGGAGTATGACAAGGTAGCCGCCGCCCTGCATGACTGCGAGGACAGCGGCTATGGCATCGTGATGCCGGACGTTGCCGACATGAAGCTGGACGAACCGGAAATCGTGCGGCAAGCCGGCGGCTACGGCGTTCGCCTGCGCGCGTCGGCTTCCTCTGTACACATGATCCGGGCGAATATTCAGGCTGAAGTAAGCCCCATCGTCGGAACCGAACAGCAGTCCGAGGATCTGGTGCGCTATATGCTCCGCGAGTTTGAGGAAGACCCTGCCCGCATCTGGGATTCCAATATGTTCGGGAAATCACTTTATGAGTTGGTCAACGAGGGCATCCACGCCAAACTGGAGCATATGCCGGAGGCAAGCCGGCAAAAGCTTTCCGAAACGCTGGAGCGCATCATCAACGAGGGCAGCGGTGGGCTTATCTGCATTCTGCTTTGAAAATCGAGTAGGAGGCTACCCATTAGCTGAGCAGCCGACCTCTCACACCACCGTGCGTACCGTTCGGTACACGGCGGTTCAATCATAAACAGTGCAGAGACTTGTACGCTTCGGATATATCGTAATATCCACGGCGTGCAAGTCTTTCGTTTG